>Ga0118677_10001712_pt1 | contig 45766 bp, 36 predicted proteins | sample AliMusrvi5mmetaG_FD_86154 | JGI IMG/M metagenome (GOLD analysis project Ga0118677, IMG submission 86154) | reverse complement strand
TAATAGGCCAGCGTGTGCTCTGACGCGCGGGAATGCTCCCGGGTCGGCTCGACGGCCTCACGAAACTCGGGTAGCGTAAAGACTGGTCTCGTTGCAAAGAATTCTTGCGGTTTCATCATGCGCTCGGACTTGTAGATGTGACGCGATATACTGGAAAATACTACGGGTATCGCGTAATAATGTCAAGTCGAAGTACATCAGCGATTAATTGAGGACAGCCACCAATTTCCTGCAGAGAATGAAATATGACCAGTCGCTCACATCTGTCGTATGAGCAGCCAGTATCTCTGAAGAGCGCCGATTTGACCTTGCAGATACGCGAAAATCGCCGGAGAGTCTTCAAATAGCAGAAAAGGGCTTGGACTCCTTTTCTCCGTGTCAGTTGACCAGATGATAGTGTGCAAGTATGATTGCAGTAACCAGACACTGCGCTTGTGTGCAACGCGCGGAATTTCTTTCAGGAGTAACGGCAATGGGTACCCAACATATCGTGTCCGATCCCGGCGTGATGATGGGCAAACCGGTGATCGCTGGAACGCGCATCACCGTTGAACTGATACTCGAGGAACTGGGAGCCGGCGAGACGCCTGAACAACTGCTGGCCGCTCATCCGCGTTTAACGCGCGAAGGAATTCAGGTGGCATTGGCCTTCGCGGCGAACGCCTTAAGGGCCGATATCGTCTATCCCCTTGAGGAAGCCTCGTGAATCTGGTCGCCGATGAAAGTGTTGATCAACAGATCGTCACCCTCCTGCGCGCAGAGGGGCATGCGGTGGTCTATATCGCGGAAATGGCGCCGGGTATTTCTGATGTACAGGTACTCCATCTCGCCAATAGTGACAATGCCTTGTTGCTAACACACGATAAAGATTTCGGCGAACTGGTTTACCGTCAACAGCTCATATCATCCGGCGTCGTGCTGATCCGTTTAGCCGGCCTTTTACCTGAACAGAAAGCGAAAGCCGTATGCCTGGTCATTACAAAGCATGATCTCGAACTACCTGGAGCCTTTACCGTCATTTCTCATGGGATGGTACGTATCCGTCATCGGTAAATAATAATTATTATTAATAGTAACAGGCGGCGTTTTTATAGAAATGTTATGAAGAATGCGGGGTAAATCCCCGGCTTCGCACGCTCTTTCGCTTTCCCGCTGATCTATGGTACAATACGATTGTCGTATTGTCCCCGCGCTTCCGTTGTGTTCGCCGCGCGAATGCAGCGGTGGATCTTCCGCCTCGGGGACGTCGGAGGACCAGATTCATGCGAGTTGCCCTGGTTTTACTTGGCCTTTGCCTCGCCTGCGTTGCGCCGGTGCTGGCCACAGAAGTATCGGCCACCGTGCTCGACCCGTTCTATAAGTTCTCGATCGGGTACGCGCCGGAAGCGCCGCGTATTGATTGGGTGCAGCGTGCGATCCTCGTCACCACGCAGGTGCAGGGGGAGGCGATCCCCACGCCCGTCCGCAGCCGCCTGGCCGCGCGCCAACTGGCGCTGGACGACGCGCGCGCGCAAATTGGCGCGGCGTTATGCCAGTTGCGCTTGACCGATTACACCACGCTGCCCGATGCGGTGGAAACCCGCCTGCTGGATGACGACCCCATACCACAGCTCCTGCAAGGCGTGAAACCGGTCGCGGAAACCTGGGATGATACGAAGAAGAACCTGATGCTGGTCAGCGCGTTGCCCCTGGTGGGCATTGACCGCGTGAGTGAAGTGGCAGCCCGCCTGCTGACGGTGGAACAGAATCAGCTGGCCAAGGGACAGACCCCGCGCAAACACCCAACCATTCGCATGATTTTCAACTCCCAACCGGCGCCCAAGCAGTTATCAGCGGGACCGTATTCCGGGGTCATCCTGGATTGCCGTAAGCTCAACTATACGCCGGTGCTGTTGCCGAAACTGCTCAACCGTGATGGGACTGAGATTTGGGGAACGGTCGGGGTGAACACGCTCCTGGTGTCGGCGCGCAATATCGCGATCTATTCGCGGTCACTCAAAGAGGCGCTGGCCAGTGGCCGCGTGGGTAAAAAACCGCTGCTCATCCGGCCGATCGGCACCGCGGGCGTGTCCCAGGGTGATCTCGTGTTGCGCCCCGAAGATGTCGCGGTCCTGCTGAACGAAGAAACCAATACCCATTTTCTGTCCACCCTGTCGCTGGCGATCCTGCTTGATTGAGGAGTCGAGAATGATCCGAACGCTGACGCTGATGTGCACATTGACGTGCCTGCTGGCGGCAAGCCTCGCCTATGCTGCCACTGCCACACCGGTGCCTGCCAAACGCCCCGCGCCGAAAGCGCTGCCGGCGGCAGCCCCGCACCCCATCGTCTGCCGCACGTATCGTATCCGTACCGATCGTGCCGGAGCGGAGATCAACTGGATTACCGGCCAACTGGAAGTGGCGGGCATCGGCTATGCGCTGGACCCCAGCGAATTTGCTATGCATCAGGCCCATGCGACGGCGCTGGCCGTGATGGTGCGCGAAGCCCGCAAGTTTCTCCCCACCGTGCCCGCGGACAGCAAAAGCACTCTGGCCGCGGTGTTGGCGCGAGACGACGCGAAAGGCATCATGAACGGCTTGCTGGCCAACCTGACGGTCATCAACGAAGCGTGGGATGTTGAGCACCGCTGCTACACCGTCGTCGGCGTATTGCCGATCTATGGGGAATACGGGCTAACTTATCTGGGAGTGCAGGCATTGAATCCGCGTCCGATTGAAGCCACCGCGGATGAAATTGTGACCGTCAAACCGATCCCGCGCGGCCATACTCCACAACGCTTCACCCCACCCTACACCGGGGTGATCATTAATGGGGAAGCGGCGTTGCTCGAGCCCTGCCTGTACCCGCGTCTGTTGCGCTTCGACGGGAAGGAATTGTGGGGCCCGTCAAATCTGAAACCCGCCGCCACGGTCTTCGGCCCCATTCGCTATGCGGTCGATGTCGACACCGCGCTGCAAATGAAACTCGCCGGCGACCGGCCGCTCATCCTGCATGCTATTGGCAAAGGCCAGAAATGCAACCCCATGCTGAACCTGGATGATGTCTATCTGGCGCTCAGCCAGGAACGATTTGAACAGTTGCTGGAACAACTGCCGATCATCATCACCATCAGCGAACAATAACCGGGGTCTGCCGTTACTGGCTCCCTCACCCGGACCCTCTCCCAGCGGGAGAGGGGAAGCCGGTCAATGTCGCGCAGCACGGCGGTCGCCAGCCCGTACCTAACATCTCTCCCAGCGGGAGAGGGGAAGCCGCTCAATGCGACCAGCTCCCGTGGCAGGCGGTTGGGTGCGGTGATGGGTAGTCGTTGGTGACGCGACACACGTTCTCGCAGGCGTCATTGGTACCCAAACTCCCTCTCCCGCTGGGAGAGGGCCAGGGTGAGGGAGACGACGCCAGACAAGCCTCCGTTATTTCCCGCTCACAGAAAAGGTTAACCCCTGAGAACAAGCGGACGCGAAAATCCTGTTATGAATAATCCGGGGTAAACGCTACCGTCGTGTCACTGGTTCTTGCTGTCCCGGGACGACCGAAGTCGCTTTCGGCCGTCCCTGCCGGGACTTGACATCTTTTTACGACACAATCCCCCAATAAATTGGGGGGCTATTTTCGAATGTCCCGCTACGGGACATCTAGACGTGGAAAACTACTGGTAGTGCCTGGTACCGTCAACTGCGTACCCAGGTTATATTGATATATACCGCATATACGCGACGACGATGGCTCGCAGGAGCCATCGTCGTCACTTGTCCGCGAAATGCTTCGTTCAGCACGTCAGTTGCTGTGCTCTGACATAGCGGGGATCGAGGTGGCGTCCATTGCGCCCGGAACGTTCGAGGAAGCTGAGGAATTCATCGACCTCCGGCACGGGCGGCAAGGTCGCGCGCGCTTCGATGATCGCCTCAACGAGCTTGCGATTCCCCTGACACACCAGGCGATACGCGCGTTTGAGCACGGCGCGTACCTCTTCCGACAGTCCTGCGCGACGCAGTCCGACGACATTGAGTCCATACAGTTTATTCTCATGCCCGTCAGCGATGACAAAGGGTGGCACATCCCCGGTGATCTTGGAAAAGCCGCCGACCATCGCCATGCGCCCGATGTGCACAAACTGATGGAGCCCCGCCATTCCCCCCAGAATCACGCGGTCTTCAATACGGCATCCGCCACTGAGACCGACATAATTGGAGGCGCAGACGCGATTGCCTACCGTGCAGTTATGCCCGATGTGGGAGTACGCCATAAACATGCAATCATCGCCGATAGTGGTGGCATTTCCTTCGCCGACCGCCAGATGCATGGTGACACATTCCCGAATGATCGTGCGGTTGCCAATGCGCAGGTAGGATGGCTCCCCATGATATTTCGTATCCTGCGGGGCTTCGCCAAGGATGGCGCCGGTGAAAATGTGACAATCTTCACCAATAGTGGTCCGGCCGGTGATGCGCGCATGAGGGCCGATGACGGCGCGTGCGCCGATAACGACTTGGGCATCAATGAGACTATATGGACCAATTTCCACATCCGCACCGATCTCGGCGCCAGGATCAACGATGGCAGTGGGGTGAATCTTCACGGGCTAGCCTTCCTTTCCTGCAACGACGGGTTGCTGGGAGGGGTCCGGCACCAGCGCGAAGGTATATTGACCTTCGGCCACCACCTCGCCATCGACGCGGGAGACCACCTGGACCCGTCCGGCACGACTGCCGGCGCGAAGAATGGTCACTTCAGTTATGAGTTGATCGCCCGGGACGACTTTTCGCCGAAATTTCATCTCTTCGATGCTGGCGAACACGGCAAGCTTTCCCACATAATTCATCGTCGCCAGCATGAGCACGCAGCCCACCTGTGCCCCGTGCTCAATGATGAGCACACCCGGCATGATGGGATTGCCCGGAAAATGGCCATTGAAGAAGTCCTCATTGATGGTGACGTTCTTCATGCCAACGGCGCGTTTTCCCGGTTCCATCTCCAGGATGCGATCGACGAGCAGAAAGGGATACCGATGCGGGATCGTCTTCATGATCTGCGTGATATCCAACGGTGTATCCTCCTTACAGGGAACGACGGCGACGTTCCCAGACGAGACGATTACGATGTGCATGGCAAGTCGCGCAATTGACGGACCAACGCGACATGGCTGCGGTGACCGGCCCGCACCGCCAGTACGCTGCCGCGGAGGTAGGCCCCCGCCAGCGCCAGGTCGCCACACAGATCCAGGGCTTTATGCCAGGCCGGTTCCTGCGGCCACACCCGGTCATTCAGATACCCCTCGGGGGTCAACACCAGCGCGTTCTCCAATGATCCACCACGTGCCAGGCCGGCGTCCAGGAGCGACTGCACCTCCGCGGCCAGGGCATAGGTGCGCGCCCGCGCGAGTTGGGTCTTGACCTCCGGCCGGGTCACCGGTCCCCCCGCGCACTGCCTGATCACCTGCGTATCCGGAATATCCACCGCGGCATATACGGTGAATGTCTCCGCCGGGCAGAGAAAGAACATGGCATCGCCGTCCGCAATCCAGATCGGCTCCTGCACAGTAAGTGACGACTGTTCGCCATCCCGTCGACAAACTCCTGCCGCGGAGATCGCATCTACCCAGGTTAACGCCGCGCCATCGAGCGCCGGCAACTCCGGCCCCGCAACATCGATACGCACGTCGTCGATGTCCTCCAGCACGCAGGCCGCCAGCAAGTGCTCAACAGTACTCACGGTGACACCGTTGCGTCCTACGGTCGTAGAACGCCGCGTGTCGGTGACATAGTCCGCTAGCGCGGGAATCTCGACACCCTCACGCACAAAAATACGCCCACTGCCGGCGGGCGCGGGCGACAGGGTGACCTGCGAGGATTCGCCGCTATGCAGGCCGATGCCCTCCAGGGTGACGGTTGAAGCTAACGTAATACGCGACATTGATCAGAGCTCCAGAGGTAATTGCAAAACCTTGGCTGGCGGCGTCGCGGCATCTTTTCCCGCCAGGCGGTGTCCGCCATTTCACGTGCATCGCGCCTTGATACAGTGTGAAATGTCGACCTTGCCTGACAAGAAAATCGGCTCGCGATCCACTCAGCCAAGGTGTTGCAATTACCTCTCCTCTGCATTATTCATAACATTTCGAATAATGCCTCAGTCAGCCCGGCAGTCAATTCGTTCATGAATAATCCGGGCTCCAGATAACCCGGGGATTATAGCACAAAGTCCAGCATACACAACAGTCCGTTAACAATTCCATTCAGTATCGAAGATCTCTGGTAAATGTTTGTGAGAAAATCCGGTTGGGTATGGAAGAGGTAACACAGCAGGAGCTGTAATCAGTCTGCTGACCTGACATACTTGCCATGGGATTACACTTTTTTTGTCGCACCATGGACAATTGCATATTTGCGCTGGGAAGTTTCGAGGAGAGAGTTCGGGCGCCCGGTGAATGCCAATGTCCTCGCGCATCGCGCGGGGACATTGCGTTTCCGGCATAGCCTGGATTGCGCAATGTGCCGCCGTTCATTCTCTTCTTCGATCCGCCACCTGAAGGGGACGGCTACCCGATCAAGCACGCTGAAGCGCGCTCGTTTGTTTCGGAGCCGGGTTCACCCGGCTTGATCGGACAGGCGCCCGAGTTCTGGCGTTCACGGGAGAAGACAGGGAGCATATTCCGCGGAGAAGATGTGGTGACTTAATGGGCGGTAAGTGAGGGAAGTGTCAGCAATTGAAGAGATGCTCAGGAGGGCATCTGGGTGCAGAAGATTCAGTATCGCGGGCAGATGGCCCGAAGATCGATACCGTTACCACCAACCACTATTTATCAGAACGCAACTCACGGATCATGACCTGGTCGCCTTTCGGATTGACATCGAGCGCCGTGCGCGGAACGATATCTCTCCGGCGACACGCCAGGCATTCACACACCGCGTGATGAGTCGATAGTGTAATAATGCGCCATTGACGGCAAGAGCATACAGGTGCCATAGCAGTACTTCTTCATTGCGATAAAGATGATGAGATCATTGCATGAGCAATCATGGCAATTGTTCCGTCATCATAAAGCGTCTGCACAAGCTTGTCAACACTGCAACAACTTTTTTGTGCCTCGCGCTTTCTCAATAATCAGTGCGAATAAATATTACCTCTACGTATAGTATTCCATTATTAGGGAATTGTTACCCATATACTTTAGTAAAGAGCTTGTTCCAACTATTATACGCACCAGGCATATTGCTGGTCGCACGTGTGCAAAAAGATTACTGGGCGTCTGTTCGCGCCGCGGACTGCCCGTATTTCTCCATGTAGCGTCGATGCGCACGCGCCACTTCGTCCGCCGGAATGGGAATCAGGTCGCCGAGTTGGATGGCCAGGTGCACGGTGCGCGCGACATCTTCACACATCACCGCGGCTTTAAACGCCGCCGTAGGCGTCGGGCCAATTGTGAAGACGCCGTGATTCTGCATCAGGATAGCCGGCGAGTTGCCGATATGCGCGACGATGGCCTCACCGATCGCTTCCTCGCCGATTTGGCAATAGGGACCGCAGGGGATGGGGCCGCCGAATTCATCGGCAATCGCCGTTAACACCGCCGGGATAGGACGACCGACCGCGGCAAAGCTGGTGGCATAGTTGGAATGCGTATGCACCATGCCGTGGACATCCGCACGGGCGCGGTACACCACCAGATGCGTGGCGGTATCCACAGAGGGTTTCAACCGACCTTCGACCACGCGCCCCTGCAAATCGACGATCACCAGATCATCCGGCGTCAAGTCGTCAAAACTGATGCCGCTGGGTTTTATGACGACAAGATTCGTCGCGGGGTCGCGCCCGGAGACATTTCCGGAGGTCATGGTGACCAGCCCCTCGTTCGGCAACCCTTTATTCAACTGGCATACGCAGTGGCGCAAAGCGTCCAGCATAGCAAACTCCTCTGCAGCGGCGCATAGCCGCGATTGGTCATAAAGTCGTCAATTCTATTCGCGCCTGCCCACCGGCACTCCTTTTCCGGGATACGAAGCGATGAACGTCCTCATTACCACTTGCGCCCGTCGCGCGGCACATAGGCTTCCACAGTCTTCTTGACCTGCAGGCCGGTCGGTTGTGCCTTTGGCGCGGGGGGGAGATAGACAGCACCGCCGATAGCCCGAGTGCGATAGGCCAGATCCAGTTCCTCCAACCAGCGCTCATAATCCATGCCGCGCTCTGGTGGGTGATAGTTGAATTTTTCGATGAGTGGTTCCGCCAGGCGACGCGCGAATTCCCCGCGCAGTGGTTGCGTCAGGGTGGCGCGCCGTTCCAAAAAGCGCTGGACCATACGGTACTCCTCACGATGCAGGTGCGTGAGTTGCGCCATCATCGTGGGGTCCAGCAAACGGTACGTCACCGCCTCGCCGAAACCGCGCCGGCGCTTGGGGGCATCATCGTGCCCATGGCGCACCACCAGTGTGCCGGCGGCCAGATCGCCCAGGCGTTTGTAATGCGGATTGCAGAGGAGAACCACAAAGCCCAGCGCATACGAGGGCAGTGCAGGTATGCCGGGCAAGACATCCGCGACGCGCAGCAAGTTACGGGTGAGCGCCGCGCGAAAATCTACCGGGTGTCCCCCATCCATGATCACGCGCAACCCCATGTACCGTTTACCGGGCGTAGCGCCGCTCCAGCAAGTCTCAAAAGCCACGTAGTAGACCCAGAAGGTGGCAAACAGCAGAATACCGAGTACCGCAATGAGCAGCGATTCCTTCCACTGATCCCACGCGGGAATGAATTTCAACCAGGTAAACAGTGAAATGAGCAGAATTTCCGCCAGGTAGGCGAGGAGAATCAGCAGGGTGTCGACGAGTGCCGCCACCGCGCGCGAGCCAAACCCCGCCAACTCGTAGCGGATTGCCACATGCTCCGGGGTGATAACGTCATAACTGCGCGCCATACTGTTCATTTCCCTGTGTATCGCCCTGATCCTTCCAATGGAGCGGGGGATGCTGGAGGGAAAGGAATTGCGGGGATGAAAGGTGAAAGATACCAGAGGGAACGTTATCCCCGTCCTGCGCGGGCAGTATCCAGAGGAAGGATCAAACATGCGAGAATTTTTCGGGACCGATGGCGTGCGCGGCATCGCCAATAAAGATTTAACTGTTCACCTCTCTTTGCGCCTGGCGCGCGCCGCGGCGACGGTGTTGCGGCGCACAGAGGACGCGCGGTTGCGTGTCCTCATGGGACGCGATACCCGCCTCTCCGGGGATATGATCGAGGCAGCCATGATCGCCGGTTTTTGCTCCGCCGGCGCGGATGTGATCAACGTCGGCGTGATTCCCACCCCCGGGGTCGCGTACCTGGCACGTGTGCTGGATGTCGATATGGGCGTCGTCATCTCCGCCTCACACAACCCCTTTGCCTTTAACGGCATCAAATTCTTCTCACATCAAGGGTTCAAATTGCCGGATGACGTGGAATTGGATATCGAAGCAAAGGTGAACTCCTCTGAACATCTACCGCATCCGGTAGGCGACGATCTGGGCCGGCGCCTGCCGGATGCCGGTATCGCCGAACGCTATATCGATTACCTGCGCGCGCTGGCGCCGGATGGATTGTCAGGATTGAAGCTGGTGGTGGACTGCGCCAATGGCGCGGTGTCGCACATTGCCCCCGCACTGTTGCGCGAACTGGGCGCGGACGTCATTCCCATCAACGATGATCCGGACGGTATTAATATCAACGCCGGCTGCGGCGCCACCCATCCGGAAGTCGTGGCGCGCGCAGTGCGCGAGCATGGCGCGGATGTTGGCCTCTCCTTTGACGGCGACGCGGATCGCCTGCTGCTTTCGGACGAACGCGGTGCGGTGGTCGATGGCGACCGCATCATGGCCCTGACCGCGCAACACCTGGCCAGCCAGGGACGGTTGCCCGGCGGGCTGGTGGTGGGCACGGTCATGAGCAACCTGGGGTTGGAGCGCGGGCTAGAGCGCCTGGGGCTGCGTCTGTTGCGCACGAAAGTGGGTGATCGGTACGTGCTGGAGGAGATGGTGGCGCAAGGGGCGGTGCTGGGCGGCGAACAATCCGGCCACATCATTTACCTCGACCACGCCACCACCGGCGATGGTTTGGTGACGGCGTTGATGGTCCTCAAACAACTGCGCGAAGCGCATGAAACACTGTCACAGCTCGCGAGCGTCATGGAAGTCTTCCCGCAGAAGCTCATCAACATCACCGTGGCCGAAGTCAAAGGGTGGGATGCGCACAGTGTTATTCGTCGCGCCATTGCCGATGCCGAAACCGACCTCGGCGACAGCGGCCGGGTGCTGGTACGCGCCAGCGGCACCGAGCCAAAAATCCGTGTGATGGTGGAAGCTTTGCAATCGGAAAAGGTCGATTACTGGTCCGGCTATCTGGCCGAAGTGATTTCTACGCAGTTGACGTAACTACTATTAACCCGCATCATTCATGCATTCATGAATGATGCGGGTTAATGTAACGGGGTTGAATTATTAATTAAAAGCAGGAATATTGATACTCAAATTTGAATTAACCTTTCAGAACATCATTCCGTTTGATCCTCACCGATGTGTAGACTGTAGAAGTGGAGTAGATATGAACGAGACACCATTACCCCACACCACCCCAACCCCGCCAGCGCCGGAAGCGACGGCGACTGCGCCGCGGAAGATCTCGTGCGAGTCCATCCAATGTGCTGAGAAGAAGAAGAAAATCCACCCCTATCGCGTGTTCATCAGCTATTCACACCAGGACCAGGCGCTGGCGAAGGCCTTGAAAGAGCACTTGCTCGCCGCGGAACTCTTTCCGATTATGGACTATGATATTCGCGTCGGCGAGGCATTTTCGGAAGAAATTCGGGAGATGATCGAGTGCGCGCATGTGTTCATGCCATTGGTCACGGCAAATGCCAACGAACGCTTGTGGGTGCAGCAAGAGATCGGCTATGCCGCCGCGATGCATGTACCGGTATGCCCTATAGCCATCGGTGATCTGCCCGCCGGCATGGCGGAACACATTCAAGGCATTCACATTGCCGAGGTGAAAAAGAAACCGCGCACCGACAAAGAGATCATGGCTATCGTCGCACCGCGGCTAACATACGCGATGCTTGATGATCTCGTGCGGCGCGCCTGTCGCCGACACCGTCAGGGCCGGTATGACTGTGCCTTGAACTGGACTGACCGTCAGGAACTGCTGGCAACACTGACCGAGGCGGCTTATCGTAGCGGGTGCCGGATGGTACGGGACCACGAAGAGCTCAACAAACCTGGGCAAGAGCCATCACCTGCACTGGATCGTGGCGCCTGGCGTCTGCGGCAATGTGCGGCGTTCGGTTCCTTCAGCATCCCGGACGCCAATGTGAGTAGCGAGTTGTGGGAGAAACGTGACCCGCAGCGCTATCTATCGCACTTCGAACGCCGGCTGCTCAGGCAGGAGCGCCGGCAGATGGAAAAATTTGCCCAATGCTTCGGCTGCGATCTCATCCTGGACCCGAGGATCGATAATAAGCTCAATACAGTGGTCAATAGCGACGCATCGAATCAGGCGTCCGTTCAATTCAAACACTCGAACGCGCAAACCGCGTTGCGCATCGAACTCATTCAGCAGTTCATCACAAGCCACCAGGACAACGATCGTATACGCGTCGTCATCCCGAAACCTTTGGGGACGATCACCACTAATCTCTATGTCGTCGGCGACTGGTTCGCGGCCGAAGCGGTCGTCCCCTTGTACACCAAGTCCGGCTACGAACGCACCATCTTTACGCGTCATGCCCCGACGGTGCTGAATATGATCGAGCGTTTCGACCAGGACTTCGAGGACGCCCTCACCGAAGCGGGGTTCCCACCCGACGACCCCCAGCGAATCCGCAATGCCAAAGTTGCCGTGCTCCGGCAACTTGCGGAATGGCTCACGAAGCTCGATAGCAAAGCAGATTAGCGGTAACCTGCGTTTGTCACGAATCTTCGGTGTGGGAGCGCGACAGCTTTGGCATCATACGGGGGTTGATACCGTTTATCGCTCAAAAGACGCGCGGGCAGGAATATAGGTACTCTTGCGTGAATTAATAGATTGAAACATATAGTTAGCGATTGCATTATTCAGGAACTCATGAATAATGCAACAGCGAACCGAAGCTTCATTCGCTTCGCGAATAAAGCGGGTTAGCGCCTGTCCCAAGTTACAATTGAGGTGTCACATGGCTAAACAGACCATCGTTGTCGCAGGTGACCTGGTGCGCGACCATTACCTGCTTGAGCTTCCCTACGCCCCACAGAGCTATTATGATCCGTCAAAGGATCCGATTCGCTACATTCTTCCTGGAGGCGCCTGGTTGACGGAAGATTTCGTCAAGCTGATGTGTGCTGATCTGGAGGAAACGGTCGAGGTTGTTCCACTGCCGCTTTTCGAATCTACCGGAGTGGCGATGAGCGACGCGTATACCACCTGGCGGCAGTACCCCCACACCACGGAACCGGACGACAAACAGAAGTCGTGGCGCGCTGCGCAGTTTCTGGGGTGCAACCCACCACTGGCATCCACGCCCACTTTCGGAGACGAGCGGCACGAGATTCCTGACGTGCTGGTCCTTGACGACCTGGGACTGGGCTTCCGCAATAACAAGAAGTTGTGGCCGCGCGCACTCGGTGCGACAGGAAATCCCCGGCGCATCATTCTCAAAACGTGTCCCCAATTCGATGAAGGGGAGTTGTGGGAGATCCTGCTGGAGCGCTTTGCGGATCGCCTGACGGTGGTGCTGACGATCCAAACCCTGCGCGCGCACGGTGCGGCTCTCGGTGAAACATTGTCATGGGACGCGGCGTTGGAAGGCTTGAAACGGGAATTCAAAGCGGGTGGATTGTTCCGGATGACCCTGGGGCGCTGCCGGCGAGTCATTATCGGGTTAGGGGATGGGGCGGTGGCCACCTTCTCGCGCGTCGAACCGAATCTCGATAAAACACTGGCATCCGGTCAGGTGACCGGCGAATGCCCGGATTTAGAACTTCTCGTCCATACCCAGGCCACCTGCGAGCGACTCGTGTATACCCCCGGCGAATTGGAAGAGACGTGGGCCGCCACGCGACCGGGCACGACATTCGGGGGCTTGACCTTGCTGGCGGCGGCCGCCACGCGGCACGCCGTCTGCCGCACCATCCCGGAAATGGGCCAACCAGCACCCAAAATCGACACCGATAAAGCCCCTACCGACTACCGTCCGCTGACGCTCCTGCTGGGACGCGCGCTGGCAACGAAACGCCAGCTGCATGCGTCAGGTGGATGGGTGAGTATCTCGGCCAAGAGCGAAGTCCTGCCGAAAGGTCTGTCGGCGCGTGAGGCCTTTATTAAAGTGCTGACGCCGGTGGATGAAGTGGTTGCCGGGAAGACAGTAGAGAATGAACCGGCGAACGAATTCGCGGTGGCCGCGTGTCGGCGACCTTACCTGACGGATGATGAACTCCGAGAAGAGGCCGGGATCGAAACGTGCGCGGGCGTGCTGTTGCCCTGCTGCGATGAGGCTGTCGCACGGCAGTGCTCCCGGTGCACGACGGAGAGCGCACTGGTCTATAATGTGACGGGGTATGGTCTCGATTACCTGACCGCCAAGGCCATTGAGGTGGTGATGAACGGCGCGCCGAAGGCGCTGGAAAAAGCGCCACAGGCAAAATACCGACAATACCTGACGGTGGATCGCGAGGAAGTAGAGCGTATCAACGCCATTCGCAACTTGATCGTGAACTACCAGCACAACCCCAAAGATACACGCCCGCTATCCATCGCGGTCTTCGGGCAACCGGGATCGGGGAAATCGTTCGCCATCACGCAACTGGCGAAGACCCTCTTTCCCGAAGATCAGGCGGCCATGACTTTTAACCTTTCGCAGCTCACGTTGTCCAGCAGCGACCTGACCGAGGCGTTGCATCGAGTAGGGGATGCGTCGGTCAAAGGGTGCATACCGCTGGTCTTCTGGGATGAATTCGACAGCAACGGACTCGTCTGGCTGAAGGAGTTCCTGGCGCCGATGCAGGATGCGACCTTTTTTAAAAATGGTATCGATCACCCGCTCGGGAAAGCGATTTTCGTCTTTGCGGGCGGGACGGCGGTCACCTTCGATCAATTTTGCGGCGACCTGCAGCACCCGAGTGAGGCGGATAAGGAAGTCAAAAAACCGGACTTCATCAGTCGCCTACGCGGGTACTTGAACGTGAAGGGCCCGAATCCTTCCTCCGTGCTGGATGCACCGGCGATTAAATTGAATATGAAGGGGCAGAATCCATCCGCTGTGACGAGTGATCCGGCGTTTGTCTTGCGCCGCGCCATGCTGCTGCGCAGCCTGTTGGAACGGTATTACCCACATTTGATTGATGCGGAGCAGCGCGCGGCAGTGCGGATGGATGTGGTCCATGGCTTATTGCATGTGGAGAACTACCGGCACGGTGCGCGCTCCCTGGAAGCGGTGCTGAGCACCAGTCGGCTGGAAGATGCCGATTGCTTTACCGCGAGTTGCCTGCCTGCACAGGACCTGCTAAACCTTCACGTCACCCCCGACCTGCTAGAGAGAATACGGGCCTTCCCCTTCACGGAAGATGTGGTGCGTGATGTCGCGCGCGCGACACATAACGCGTGGTATGCGGAGCGACTCAAACAGCAGCGTCCGGACAACAATAATTACAAGCCTTTCGCCGAGTTGACGGCGGACGAACAGATCAACAACGACGAAAGCGCCTGGCACGTAGACGCCAAACTGCGGGATGTGGGGATCGCGGTCAAGCGCCACGAAATAAAGGTAACCCTTACCTTCACACCGGATCAGCTATGCCGTTTATATGGGGTAGAGCACGACATCTGGGTACGGAAGAAGCTGGTGCAAGGCTTCGAGTGGGCGCCGTTGGTTAACAAGCGCTGGCGGTTGCACATCGATGTGGCGCCGCTGGAATTCATTCCTGATCCGGACAAGAAGTTGGACGAGGCCATTGTAGACGCCTTGCCCGAGGTGCTGGGAAAGCGCGGCCTGGCCTGATATCCACTGGTTAGCTCGCGTTTACGAAGCGCATAAAGCTTCGACTAGCCCGCTGGGGATGCGGCGCCGCAATTGGGGCACGCGGCGCCGGCGTAGATGCGCTGACAGACCGGGCAGTCTACCCAACCGTGGGCCTGCTTCCAGGCGCGTTCGGCGCGCAACCGCGCGAAGGCCGGACCGAGCAGGTCGTGCACTTCGGAATTCGTGATGTTGTTCAACAGGTGGTCAGGCACCGGTTCGACACTCAGTTTCTCCGCGCGGGCAGGATGCAACGCCGTTCCGGCTGCCGCCGCTTTGGCGTCGCGGGCGGCTTTGCGTCGACTGACCCGAAACACGATATCCTTCAGCACGGTGCGCCCGAGCAGTTGCCGGTAGCGATTGAGAATCTGCGGCTTCAGCAGGTGCAACTCTTCCGCCCAGGCATGCGAGGTGACCCCGACGGACAACACGCCGTCCTTCACCCCTTCGGGCCATGATTTTTGCGCAACAATGGCGCCCACCACCTGATCCCACAGCGTGAGGATCATCACACGCCGCATGCTGGTCATCAGTTGCCGGTTCTTGAGCAGCCCCCCCAGGAGCGCCTGAATTGTGGCCTGTCCGCGTCCCATCGCTGCTAGTCTAGCCCGGATAATTCATGCTGTAAAGGCGTGTCGCGAAAAGGACCGATTCCGGCAGGAGTTTGACTGCCGTGGGCTGAACTACCAACAGACAGTACCTGTTTTGCAATGCAAATACAGCGCTAGCAACCGAAGCGTAAGCGCTTCAGATACCCCGGACCGCGGCAACCTGATGGTAATAAACGCGGTGTATAGTGATCTCATATTCGTCGATTGTGACGGAGGAAGATATGGCAGCAGATACCCGTAATGTCTACGCGCTCATCCTCGGCGGGGGGCAAGGCACGCGCCTGTTCCCGCTCACCAAAGATCGTTCAAAGCCGGCAGTGCCGCTAGCCGGAAAATATCGCTTGATTGACGTGCCGATCAGCAATTGCTTGAACTCGAAAATCGGCAAGATTTTCGTGCTTACCCAGTTCAATAGCCAGTCCTTGCACCGGCATATCCACAACGCCTATAAATTCGACATCTTTTCGGAGAGCTTTGTGGAAATTCTGGCGGCGGAGCAGACGTTTGGCCGCAACGAATGGTTTCAGGGGACGGCGGACGCGGTGCGCCGCAACCTGTGGCACCTGACCGACCCGGAGGTGGACCGCGTGCTGGTGCTCTCCGGCGACCAACTCTATCGCATGGACTTCCGGGATATCTTGCGTACACATGACGAAATGGGCGCGCAGGTAACGCTGGCCGCCACGCCACGCCACCCGGACAATGCCGAAGGCCTGGGCATTTTGAAGATTGACCGGCATTTTCGCGTCGTCGATTTCGTGGAAAAACCGGATAAGGCCGCGCTCCGCTCTCTGGTGATCCAGGGGGAAGACCTGGCGCCGTTGGGAGTGATCGCCGAAGGGCCGGTGGTGTTGGCCTCGCTGGGCATTTACTGTTTCAACCGCACGCGCCTGGAGTTGGCGCTGGACAACGAAATGGCTGACTTCGGACGCAACGTCATCCCCTGGTGTATTCAGCACATGCGCGTCTTCGTTCATCCGTTCAGCGGCTACTGGGAAGACGTCGGGCACATGCACACCTTTTTCGATGCGAATTTGAGTCTCACGGAAGCGACGCCGCCCTTTGATTTCTACGAGCACGGGCATCCCATCTACACCCATCCGCGCTTCCTGCCTAACGCGCGCGTGACCGGGAGTAGCGAGATCACCAATGTGCTGCTCAGTGATGGCGTGATAATCGACGGCGCGAAGGTTGAACATTCAGTAATCGGCGTACGCAGCCTCATTAACAGCGGCAGCGTACTCAAGGACGTCATCATGATGGGCCAGGATCGCTACGAAACGCGCGAGGAGCAGGAGGAAGCCGCCGGGTTGCCGCTCCGCGGCATCGGTCGACATTGCCAGATTACGCGCGCCATTATCGATAAGAACGCGCGCATCGGTGACGGCGTGGTCATTACCTCGCACCTCGGCAAGCCCAACGAGGATGGCGACTGCTTCCACGTCCGCGACGGCATTGTTCTCATCCCCAAAAATGCCGTCGTCTCGGATGGACGGCGCATCTAGCAGCCCGCGGAAAAAGTCTCGTCGGCGCTGACACCGATCTTTTCGCGTGATGCTTCACACTATATCTGCCGTCTATGCCTTAATAAAGTAGCAGATATAGTGTTCGCCTGACACGAAAATCTAGGCATCAGCGTGCAACGATACTTTATCCGCAGGCTGCTAGCCCGGATTATTCACGAATGAATTGATTGCCGGGCTGACTGAGGCATTATTCGAAATGTTATGAATAATGCAGGTTAGCCAGCTTTATATAATACTTCAATGGGAGCGTACCCCCGCTGGTGCGCTCCCATGTCAATATGCCCCACTCACCTGCTTCTCCACTGTGGCGATCATGGTTGCAGATAAGAAGGGGCACCTCCACTTTGCTCTGCCTCCGTTGCCCTCCCGGCGTTCAAACAGATGAAACGATTCCCTGGAACGGTTCTCCTGTCGGTTGCCTATAACACCCTTCATCGGGTATTGTATGACGTTTATGGCACAATTATTACGTTGCGACAATGTGAGTAAAGCGTTCGGGCTGCGCCCGCTCTTCCGCGGTATCTCCTTTGCCCTTGGCGAGGGGGAGCGCCTGGGGTTGATCGGGCCGAATGGCTCGGGGAAATCGACCTTGCTGCAGATGATGGCCGGTCAAGAAATGCCCGATGACGGCGAAATCACCACCAAGCGCGGATTACAGTTGAGCATTGTCCCACAAATCGATGTCTTCCCAGAAGGCGCCACGGTGGAATCAGTGCTCCTTAACGCGCTGGCGGGCAGCGCGCTGGATGCTCATGAACGCGTCGTGCGTGCCGACGTGCTGCGCGGCAAGGTGGACTTTCCCGACCCGGCACAACCGGCGGCGACGCTCTCCGGCGGGTGGAAGAAGCGGTTGGCGCTGGCGCGCGCGCTGATAACCGAACCCGAACTGCTGCTTCTCGATGAGCCAACGAACCACCTTGACCTTGACGGCATCCTGTGGCTGGAACGACTGCTCCTCGATGCGCCGTGGGCCTGCGTCCTTATCAGTCATGACCGGTATTTGTTGGAACGCGTGGTCACCCGCGTGATCGAGATCAGCCGTGCCTACCCCGCTGGATTTCTCGGCAACGACGGGCATTACAGTGACTTCATCATCCGTCGCGAAGAGTTCATGGCCGATCAACTCGCCTTGCAAAATACGTTGCAAGCAAAAGCACGCCAGGAGGCGGCGTGGCTGCAACGCGGCGCGCGCGCGCGCACCACGAAAGCCAAGGGACGCATCGAGGATGCGAAGGAGTTGATGACGGCGCTGGCGGACACTCAGGAACGCAATACACAGGGGCGCACGGCGCAGATGGCTTTCACCGCCAGTGGACGACGCACGAAAAAGCTGATTACGGCACACGGCGTGAAAAAAACTCTCGGAGGGCGCACGCTCTTCCACAAGCTGGACGTGGATTTACGCGCCGGTACGCGCCTGGGGTTGCTGGGAGCCAACGGCAGCGGTAAAACCACCTTGCTGCGCCTGCTCACCGGCGCGCTTGCTCCCGATCACGGTACAGTCTGGCATGCCGACGACCTGCGCATCGTCTACTTTCAGCAGCATCGCCAGACGCTGGACATCAATCTCACGCTGCGGCAGGCGCTCTCTCCGGTGGGCGATCAGGTAGAATTTCACGGGCAGCAGATTCACGTCACTGCGTGGGCCAAACGTTTTCTCTTCAAAGTCGAACAACTCCCCCTGCCGGTAAAGGAACTCTCCGGGGGTGAGCAAGCGCGCATCCTCATCGCCGAGCTCATGCGTCAACCCGCTGACGTGCTCATCCTCGATGAGCCGACCAATGATCTGGATATCGCCTCGTTAGAAGTGCTGGAAGAGAGTCTGGCTGATTTCCCAGGCACGCTGGTACTGGTCACTCACGACCGGTACATGCTGGACCGCCTCTGCACCGAGTTGTTAGCGTTGGAAGAGGGTCGCGCCGCCTACTACGCCGACTATGCCCAGTGGGAGCGCGCGCAAACCGAACGCGAGTCGGCCCGCAAGCCAGCCATGCCAACTCCGAATAAACCCGCCGCGGCCCCTGCCGGTGTCAAAAATCCGAGGAAAATCACCTGGCGCGAGGAACGCGAGTGGGAAGCCATGGAGGAAACGATCCTCGCCGCCGAAGCGGAGTTGGAGACAGCCCGTACCGCGTTATTCAATCCTGCGATTCATGCCGACCACGAACAACTCACCCACTGGAGCCATCAGTATCACGCCGCGGAAGAAGAGGTAAAACGCGTCTATGCGCGTTGGCAGGAGTTGGAAGAAAAGCGACAGGGGTGAACAGACTGGACGCTTTTTTAGTCGACGGAATTGTGTTGGAATAGAATAAGCGCGCCTATCCCCAGGAGGCAATGGCCTAATTCCGCAGTTGCTGACCGGCGAGGTCAAGAGGATGTCGCTGAATATGATACCTATAGTCCGGATAATTCATGAATGAATTGACTGCCTGGCTGACTGAGGCATTATTCGAAATGTTATGAATAATGCGGGATAGCCTTTTATTTTACCTTATTCCTTACTTCAGATAAGACAGTGTAAATGACAATCGGAAGAGAGAAGAGGAATATCAATATCGCTAGTGTGACATTCTTGGGAAATGTCTGAAATACTGTAAAAGCTAGTGCCAATATCGGGACGCATTGCATATAAGCCTTCTTTTTGAAGAGATGCCAAGCATGGCGCTCAACAATGACGCCGGTGTCCAATTGATATACACCCAGCGCCTTTCTGAGATGCGCCGGAATGCCGACCATGAGATTGATGCTTGTTTCCTTCTGCAGCAAGTTTGTCTCCGATATCTGGTCGAAGGAATCGATACAGATGACGCGAGCGACCGCGTGGCGATTCTTAAAGCGGATGACGACACGGTCAGACTCCTCTATCCCAAGTAGTGAAAGGTTATCACGTGAGATTCGCACCACATCCTTATCCTCGTCAGAGGGATATGGCCTACCGCATTTTAAAAGCATCTCGCGATTTCCAACAATCAGATCAGAGACCAGGTATGCTGTTTCCTGGAAATAAAGATGTTTCGCCTTGTACGACTCCACAACCGGCACAATCTGCAACTCTTCATAATTTGCCCGGCAGAGCGTTTTGTATACTTTGGTGCTCTGATGGAAATCTGAAAGAGTGATTCGCTTCTCATCCCGATATGTATCGAGTAAATAGTCTTTACTCTCACCGGATAATTGATTGAAGGATACTAATCGATGCAGAAGAGTTTCCGGTATCACTGCCGGTGGATATAGATTGAGAATCTGCCGTTGGAAATAGCTCAGCCGAATTTGCCCGGGTTTCAACTCGCGACTGGAAAGGATTTTGTCTGTAGAGATGATATAAGTGGCACCCGAGAAAAGATGATTGAGTTGATACAAAACAAAGTCAGGCGAAATGAGCCGATGATCTTCTTCCGATAGTATGATGATGCCTTCTTTGAGATTGTCGATGAGTTGGACTATCGTCTCTGCGCAGTGAAGTTTTCGAAATGTAAGGATGACGACGGTAGAAGTAGACGGTAAATGAAGTGTGTCGGCGACAAATCTACTCGCTGAAACAGAATTCGCCGCGATGTCATCATTCAATGCGACATAGCATTCCAAACTCTCGGCATTCAGTGGATTAACAACTGTTACCAACTCATTTTCATCCAGGTGAAACGTTCGCGCCTGATTGCTAGGCATCTCTATCCGATTAACCGGATTTATCGTTGATGATTTTATCTTTTCAAAGGTTGTGACGATTGCTTGTTCGAACAGCCAGTCGGTAACGAAGATCCCAGCTAATCGCTGGAGATGGGTGAACAACATCTCCAGTCGTGCCTCTGCTATGTTAAGTTGCAGGCCAGAATGTTGACTCCCAGCATCGAAATAACGAACATCCTGCGGAGCCAACATGATATTCGCAGAGAGCAGGCAGGTGTTAAAGGCGAAGATCGTGGCCTGCGAGATACCAGGAATGAATTCTAAGTATACGAGAAAAAATCCTGGCTCTGCTGATCGACGTGTGTTTATAGAGGTGAATAGATTGGAGTACTTAAGCGGTGATTTCTTCCGTCGCGATGGCGACAGTGAAGCCTGGGAGATTTGATCATGCAGGTTCATAGTGCCTTCACCTTTGCTACAAGATAATCGATGTAGCGGTAGACGATATTGATATCCGTCAGCGTGTAGACCGCGCGCGCCCCCACCACGTCTTCGATCTCATTGAAGAGCAACGCGTCGTCGTGATCAAAGAGAAAATCGACACCGACAAAACCGAAATCGAAGAGCCGCACGATAGCCCGGACCGTCGTGATTTCCTGTTCGTTCAGCGTATAGACGGTGGCTATTCCTCCGAGGCAGTAATTCGCGCGATGCCCGGTCTTTGCGGTGCGCAGGATCGCGGTCACGATTTCATTGCCGATGACGTAGACGCGCAGATCCTTCCCGGGATGCGGAGCAATCCGTTGGATGACATAATCATCGCGTGCAAAGGCTACTGCGTGTGAGGTGCTGTCGGCCAACGTTTGGACCAGTGTGACGTCTGTTCCGCCGCGCCCATGCACGGGTTTGTGGATCCGGGGGAAAGGAATTCGGGAGTCCTCGGTCACCGCACCCGCCCGGCGAAAGTCGGTGTCCAGAATGTTCACCCCGTACTGTTGCACGTATTGATACGTGCGCGCTTTATCGTTGCAGATTTCCGCGACGGTCGAATTATTGAAGACCGGCAACCCCATTTCCTCCAGGTGCCGGGTAAGGAGCGGATATATCGCCCGGCAGATGACAAAATCCGGTCGATCCACGGGTTCGTGCTGATAGCACAGGACACAGCGTCCATTCCGGATGCCGAACGTGATCTCCTCGGCATACAGTAGTGTCAGCGCGACGCCATGTTGCGCGCACCCAGTGAAATAGAAGTCGATATACTCCCGATTCCGATCCGCGTCCTCATGCGCGTAGATGAGCCAGGCTCTCATGCAGAGCTCCTCTCGCGGGCCAACGTGCGAAGGATATAATCGAAGATGGCATCGGCGATATTGATGCCCGTGCAGTCGAAAATATTCCGCACTTGTGCATTGGAATTCACCTCGCACACCAGAGGCGTCTCGTGCTCACCGAAAAGGATGTCAACACCGGCAAAATCGAGTCCCAGATAGCGACAGCATGCCACCGCCAGCGCCGCCTGTTCCTCCGTCGGCTCATAGGGTTGCATGCGAGCGCCGGCAGTGATATTGGCACGAAAATCACTCTCAGAATAGCGGTACATCGCCGCCACACATCGCTCGCCAACGACATTCACGCGGAGATCATGCCCGCGACTGGTGGCGATGAATTCCTGAAAGAGGAGGGGACGATAGCCGATTTGCCGCACAATGGCGTGCACGTCACCTGGAGTGTCCGCCAGGTGAACCTGCTGGCCGAATGACCCGTAGCACTCCTTCACCACCAATGGCAAACCAAGTTCATCGACCACGCGCGCAACAAAACGCATATCCGAATACCCGACACCCTCATAGGTCATGGGGCAACAAATCGTTTTCGGCATCGGAATGCCGTGCGCGCAGAGCACGCGCTGTGTTAACGATTTGTCGTCGCAGACTTCAATCGCTGCCGCGGTGTTGAAGAGACGCAATCCCATGCTTTCCAGTGACTTCGCCAGGCGGAGATCTTTGTCGCTGAAGAGGACAAAACCCGGAGGAACGGCACCATCCAACAAGGCAACAGATCCTGTGTTGACCACACAGAGCAATTCGGCATTGGTCTTGACCTGCAGATCGATATTCAGTCTGGCTGCGGATGCGATCATCATCTCGCGCAGCTCATTAAACTTCTCAGTATTGAGAAAGGCATTACACACGTACCAACCTTTATGCACGGTGCATCACCTCCTGCGCGATGTGCTGAACTATCTTCTCAAGCATCTCGAGAACGATATTGAAGGAATATTCCGGGTATCGCTCACAAACTAGGCGCGAATTGATCTCTATTTGCAGACAAGGAATTCTACACTCACGTGCGATGGTTGCAGAAATAGTATCGCGATACACGGCATCGAAAGGTTTGTCTATAGTAACGGGAATAAGTTCCGCACCGGTGAACAATTCAACGGCACACTTCACGTAATCCATCCTCTTGTGAAGATTCGCTTCTTTTCCGGTGCCGATATTAATAGCCTCCGCTCGCACAGGAGACAATTGATGGAGATCTAGTAGACATTTAACACGATGCAGGCGGATATAGTCGATTAAATCTTGTTTATATGGGCTTTCGCGATCAAAGTTGGCGTCATCACGATCATTTCGTGTTTTATAGATGCATGGACAGGCACAATGCAAATGTAATAATAATGCTAACGCTCCGGTTTGAAATTCACCAGCTTTCCTTATGCCATTCCGAAGTTGTTCAACGCTGTGCGGTGCGGAAATAATGACGGGCGATGACCCACTTCTTATCTGATGTGGTCGACTCACGCCTTCATGCGCGATCAAGCGTAGAAACCTGTTGACCGTGGGTGTTGACACATGCATCAAGCAACTCCGGAATTTCTTCCTGTTTTATTCGCATCTCGAACAAAATGGACTTTCTATCAAATCTTCGCATAGTCACGCCGGAGCTGTCAAACACCTTGCGCATCTGTATTATGCATACTCCCATCATTCTATATTCTTGTATTCACCGGCGCGCACGGCATTTAATTACTGCAAATACACCAGTTGAAAACGCGTGTTACTCCCTGACGACGATAGGGTGTTTCGCGGGGGAAAGACAAATCAAGTCGAATGGTGTCCAATTTACTGAAATCTACTCCGAAATCGGGGAAGGATGTGCGCTGTGTGGCGATGGTGCCTGTTGTGGGGCGTGTGCGCGCTGGCTGGCCTGACGGTGCAGGCCCAGGGGGTCTTTGCCGACACCCGCATCGTGAGTGAAGACGCCGGCGTCGAGGGGTATAACTGCGAAGTGACGCTGTATCCCGGTGCGCACGTGACTGCCGATCACGGCGTGCAACTCGCGCTCGAATGGACAGATGCCCGCGCCGCCACACTGGCGACGATCACGTTACACTCCGTGACCATCGCCGTGCGTCGTGAGGGACATTCCGCGACCGTCAAATCGTTGCCGCTCCACCTGATTCCCGGTGCGACGTCCCAATTGACGCTGTTGCGCCGCGGCGCATGGCTGGGTGTGCTCTGCAATGAGCGGCTTGTCGGTGGCGTTGCAGTGTCGCGCGGACCTGGTGGACGGGTGAGTCTGCTGGTCGGCATGGGATGGCGTACTGACCCGCCGAATGTGCAGCCCATTGAACCGGTCACCTTCTCCGACGATTTCATGCGCGTGGATGCGGTGGGATGGCATGGGCAACAGGGGAAGTGGGCGTTGCGCTCTGCCTGGGAGGCCGAAACAACCACGCACACCTATTCCATCGGCGATACCACCGGGGCTTCAAATCCCTTTGCCTACGCCGGGCACGCGGACGGCACGGCGCCTGCGGTGACTACCGCCGTGGCCGGCAAGGACTTCTGGGATGACTACATCTACAGTGTAGCCGTGCAACCACCCGCGGACGGCGCAGTAGGGTTGCTGCTCAACCTGCGCGTAGTGGACAATGGGGTTCTGGTACGCTGGAGCCCGGCGAGTGAGTCTGGTCCGCGCGGCAACCGGCTTTCGCTCTGCCGCTGGTCGCAGGGGAAACTCATCGTAGTGGCGGAGAGCATGGGCGGGTTCATCCCGGGCCAGTGGTATAAAGTTTCGGTCACCTCCAGTCTACGCGATGGCGTACAGGTGGCAGTTGATGGAGTGGTGCGCCTCCCCTTCACCCCGGTCACGCCGTTGCGCGGCGGGATCGGCCTTTATACCGAAAGTCGCACCGGCGCGATCTTCGACGATGTCAACGTGATGGGCCGCGGCGTGAACGCCGATCTCCTTAGCGAACAGCAAACGGCATCGCTCAACCAGCGCTTCCACAATGACCCGGAAATGAAAGCGTGGGCGAATACGCAAAGCGATTGGGCGCCGTTGCCCGCAGATCCGGCTATGCATCTTAATCGGTATGACTTCTACGGCGATCATCGCGTCGTCGCCACCGTCACCCCCACGGCTACCCCGGGTGAGTTGGTACTGGCATTAGCCGGCGATGGCGCAAGCCTGACTTCCGGATATCGCGCAGTGATCAAGTGTCCCGACAATACGGGAACAGTCATTTATCAACTCTACCGCGCCGACACGCTCTGCGCGCCGGAGACCAATGGGCATCCCTGTATTGCGGGTGAAACCTATAGCTTCCGCCTGCTCCGCGAGGGGACGCATTTGCGCCTTCAGCGTGATGGCGAGACTGTCGTGGAAACGACTGACCCGCGGCCCTTGCCCGGTCTACGTCCGGCGTACCGGGCCACGGGCTGTTTTACCAATCAGCTTGATGTGCTGGCGTCCGGGCGCAATGTGTTGGATTATTCCTTCGCCACCGCGCCAGTTGACTGGTTGGCGGAAGGCGCCTGGCAACCGTCTGTCCGGTGGAGTTGCGCGCCGCAGTGGTCATTCCTGGGTGGGTGGAGCCGCGGTGATGCCGTTCTCTGGCAAAAACAGCGCTTCAATGGCGACCAGACAGTGCAGGCCTTCTTGGGAATCAAAATGGAATATCCCCGCGAGCGCGCTGTATACGAGGACCGTTATCGGACATTGGGGTTGACGATCTGTAGCGACGGCAAAGACCCACGCCAGGGATACGCGTTGCTCTTTGGCGCTCCTGACGAACAAGGGAATCCGAATCGTCGCACACTCTTGCTGCGCAATGGCTTGGTAGTCGCATCCAATTGGCAAACCATGCCGCCCAAAGATTATGGCCACCACACCTGGTTTGCCCTTACCCTGCGGAAACACGGCGCAGTCATTGACGCGGAGATCCGCTATGTGATGAAGAACATGTGGTACGCGTGGGATACCCCGCGCGAAATGGTGGTGACCCTCACCTACACTGATCCACAACCATTGGACAGTGGTGTGCCCGCCATCTGGACGTCGGATAATGGGATTACCGTGGCGCGGGCACGCGTTTTCTACCAGTCGCCGCCGCTCCCGCGCCGCGAGCCACAAATCGCCATCAGTGAACCGGCCTATCCCGAATGGGCTAACGTCGGCGCACCGCTGAAGCTTATCTTTCCAGCTCTGTATGCGACTGACGGCAAACCCGCCGTGCTACGCGTCGAGCCGGGTCAGGCGCCGAAGGGCGACGAAGCCGCGGTATCGATTCGAGGAACCACCGCGACATTTACGCCGACACAAGCTGGTGAGCACTGGTACAAGTTTTGCGCCGGCGACGGCGACAACCGATCACCTTACACTCACGTGACGTTGCCGGTCTTCACTCCGACAATGGGACGCGACGATTCCCATGCGCTGATTCTGTACCGTTTTGACGAGCGACAGGGGACGGTCATACATGATCATGGCATTGCGCCGGCGGTTGATTTAGTCATTCCCCCTACGGCACAGACACACTGGTTGCCGGAAGGGGGATTAGCCTATACCGGTCCGGCGCCGTTGCGCACGACGGGGGCCACCAAGCTGAAGGCACTGGCAACATCCGGAGCCGGTACACTGGAGTTCTGGATTTCCCCGGCCACTAACGATACCCCCACCGGATCCAACGGGTGCCTGCTGGCCTGGGGGGAGAAGCAGAACGGGCTGCGGAATTTTGATTTTATGCACAACTGGTATACCCCGCAGTTAATAGGTCCCGGGGCGCACTATCGTTTCGATAGTCAAAAATGGGAAGGTCCCTATTGGGGCGGGAATTACTGGGAGCATCTACTGCCCCCCCATCTGGTGCATTTGGTGTTCACCTGGGAGGGGAAAACCGGCGCGTTGTATATTAACAGTGTGCGCCGGGGCAGTAATGGCGACTTAACAGGATTGACCGAGAAATGGCGCATCGACGCTCCGCTGCTGGTCGGCAACATCGAGACGCTGCAGGAAAACTACCTCGGCACTTTCTACCTGCTCGCTATCCACGACCGCGCACTAACCCCGGAGCAAATTCAACGGCACTATCAGGCGGGTCCATCGGCAATGTAACGCGTCCTCGTCCTCGAGATTCGTCCTTGATCGCGACCTATGACGAGTGTCTCGAGGACGAGGAGCGTTGGTCTTTTACCACAAACCCACTTCATCCACGCGTACCGGAACTCCGCGACGAATGGATTCCAGGGCGGCGAACTGGATACCGATGCTGCGCAGGTTGTCGCGACCGTTGGTGGCGGGTTGGACGCCGGCCTGAATGGCGGTCATGAACTCTTCCAGCACCAGACCGAGTCCGGTGGATGGATACGTCGGAATGGGTACGGCTTCCACGATGGAGTTATCCTGTGCCGCGAAGGTGATGCCGTCGCCAGTCCAGATCAGCGCGCCTTTCGGGCCCTGCAGCCGCCACTCGCCGTCCCACGGGGTCTGTTTGCCGCCGGACGACCACGACCCCAGGTAAGTGCCGACCGCGCCGTTGGCCAACTCGAAAGTCATGGCCAGCCCGTCGTCATGCTGGTACCAACTCCACGAGGGGTGGAACGTGCGCGCGAAGACGCTGACCACATCCGTGCCGGTTACGTAACGCAACAGATCCACATGGTGGATGCCCATATCCAGCAGCAATGGGTATTGCATGAGCGTGCGGAAATTGGTCGCACCGAAATCGACGGCGATGTAGAATTCGATGGTGACGTGCCCCAACTGCTCCACCGGGCCCAATAGTCCATTTTGCACGACGGTGTGCATGGTCATTGGACCCGGGCTGCGGCGATAGTTCTGACTCACCATCAATGTGACGCCGGCTTGCTCGCAGGCCTCCACCATGGCGCGCGCCGCCTGCGGGGTGTCTGATAACGGTTTCTCCGTCAGTACATGCTTCCCGGCTTTCGCCGCCGCAATGGCCTGAGGTGAATGGAAAGCCGGCGGTGTGACCAGCACCACGGCATCACAATCCACCACCGCCAGCGCGGTTTCCAACTCCGTAAAGCACTGCGCGGCCGGGACTCCATGCTTTTCCGCGGTCTGCTGCAAGACATCGGGATTCACATCCACCATGCCGGCAATTTCAACTTGCGGGTTGGCCGCCAACACTGGGGTCCATGCCGTCCCCATGCCGCCCACGCCCACCTGTATAATTCGCATCTCGTACCTCCAGGTAAAAACTCTTCCCTTACTTCTCCACCATCTTCTGGTGTCCTTTTCTGGTGAATTTTTACCACAAGAGTTGAAGGGAGGATACAGCGGAGAAGGAGCGAAAAGGTAGCATAGAGCCTGTCCAAAAATCCACTCACTATCCAAATGCGTGGACTTGGGGACAGACTCTGGTATAGCCCACTATTATCATGATCGCATGAATAATGCGCGATTGCAGTTTGTCGAGGTTTTCCATGGAACAAATGACATCCTACGAACGCATCCATGCCGCGCTTCGCGGACAAGCCGTGGATCGATTGCCGTTTTGCCCGTTTCTGGCCTATGTGTGGGAGCACATGCCGGCGGATATCCAGGAACGAGGAGAACTCGCTTTTCATCATCTGGTCGGGGCCGATCCGTTATGGCGCGGCGCTCCGTGCCCGGTGGAGAGTGTCACCCCGGGGTTGGAGTATCTCCAATCCACGCGTGATGGGCGCAATTACACCGCAGTTACCACGCCCGTCGGCACACTGCAAATGGCGTGGATGCCCAGCCGCCAGGGGAACACACAGTTCCTCATCGAGCACCCTCTGAAAACGGAAGACGATTATAAAGTGCAGATGTGGATTGAGGAGCATACCCACTACACGTATAATCCGGCGCCGGTGGTTGCGCACCTGCAAGGCCAGGGACGCGAAGGATTATCAATCGGTATGCTCGTTCCCCGTGGAAAAACCGCCTTCCAGACCCTGGTCGAGCACTTGGTCGGTACCGAAGAACTGGTGTATGCACTGACAGATTTCCCAGAGACAGTCATCGCGCTGTGGGAAATCATGCTCGCGAAGGATTTGGAAGCCGCCGCGCTGGCCGTGGACGCCGACTACCCGTATTTCCTGACCTGGGAGGATTCCTCTACGCAGAATTACTCCCCCGCGCAATACAGTACCTATATCAGCCCGGAAATTCGCGGCTATTGTGAGATTCTTGCCCGACAAGGCAAAGGGTATGTGCAGCACGCCTGCGGCCATGTGAAGAAGCTGGTGCCGATAATGAAGACGGATGGCGTAGCGGCAGTGGAAAGCATCTCTTCTCCGCCCACCGGAGACATCCCGCTTACGCTGGCGCGGGAGTTCGCCGGCAGTACGATGGGCATCATCGGGGGTATTGAGCCGACAGAGTTCCTGAACCTGGATCTTCCGGCATTGGAGGCCTACACCGAACGTGTCATTGCCGATTGTGGGGGCGGCCCCTTTGTACTCGCCAATTCCGACTCCTGCCCGCCCGGGGTGACGGTGGAGAAATTTCAGCTGGTAGCCGAGATCGCAAAGAGACATGCCGGATAGGACAAATATGTGGGAGAGGTGATGGCGCAATAAGCCGCTTTCACAACTCGAAATAAGGGAAGCGACAGGGAGCGCAGCGCATGTGGACCAGTTATCATACCCACACTCTTTGGAGTGACGGAACATCGTCGCTGGCGGCGTTATGTGACGCCGCGCGTGCGGCAGGTCTCGATGAACTGGGTATCTCGGATCATTACGTATGTCCCGACGATGGACGAGCGATCTGCTGGTCCATGGCGCCTGAGGCCTTGGCGGCGTATGTCGCGGCAGTATTGACGGCGCGGGAAGAGGTCGGGACATTGACGCTGCGACTGGGATTGGAGGTGGATTACTTCCCGGAGACGGTCGATACGCTGCGGGTACGGTTCGCGGCATATCCCTTCGACTACCTCATCGGTTCCGTGCATCTGTTGAATGACTTTCCTATCGATGAGGATCGCCAGCACTGGGACGCACTGGACCCTGACGCACGCGTCGCGCAGTGGCGGGCGTATTACCGACAGCTCATTCGCCTGGCGGACAGCGGGTTGTGCGATATCGTCGGCCACCTGGATTTACCGAAGAAATTCGGCTTACTTCCCACCGCGGACCTTGCCGTCGAGGTTGCCGCAGCGTTGGATGCTATTTCCGCCGCGAACCTGACGCTCGAGCTGAATACCGCCGGCTGGGACAAGGACGTTCAGGAAGCCTACCCGTCACTGGAGGTGTTACGGCAAGCGCGCCGTCGCGACATCCCTCTGGTGATCACCGCTGACGCCCACGCCCCGGCGGAACTCACCCGCCACTACCCACGCGCCTACGCCCTGGCGCACGACGCGGGATACACGCACCTGGTGCGTTTTCATGGGCGAGAGCGGGAAGCGGTGCGGATGTAACGGGGGGATGGTCGCGTACCACTGTATAAAGTGATAACACTCCCGACGGGATTGCTTCCTGGACACCTTTTTATCGAGTTGCACTTTACAGATGTCCGCCGTATTTACGTAGTAAATTCACAACTTTCTTATTATTGTAACATTCTGCGTAACCTAAAGGCGTTATGCAACCAATAGATTTGGCATGAAAGGTATCATTATTCACAACGAGTGACATTTCTTTCGTCCTCGCGTTAACATGTGCTCCATGTAAAATTAGATATTGAGCTACATTCGTGATATCTAAAAAAGCCGATTCGTGTAACGGTGTAACGCCATTGTTATCTGCAATATTTACGTCCGCACCGTTTGAGATCAAAATTTTTGTTATAGAGAGATCTTCACTGCCCCAATATAATGGTGATCTTCCATCTGTATCTTTGGTATTAACATCAGCCTTATGGGCTAAAAGTAATTTTATTAACAGTATAATATTACCAGGTATTTCGTTATTACTGTTTAGATATATCAGCCACGGTAATGGCGTCATACCATCATGATCCTTTGCATTGATTTCAGCCCCATAGGATAGCAACAGTGCTGTCATAGGCAAGGATCCATTTGACACAGCGAGATGCAATGATGTCCCGCCAAACTCGGTTCTGCAGAATACCAAATCAGGCTGCTCTTTAAGAAGTAATCGTACCTTACTTATATTATTCTGCGTTACCGCTGAAAGATAAATTGATTTTTGTTCAGTCGAAATGGACGTAGAAATGGTAATGATTATAGTCTTACCAGTATTCCTATTTACTATTGTTGCCTGCTGTTTCGCTTCATCCCAGTCCACTCCGGCTTTGAAACCTTCGGCAACGAACCGCAACGGCACATAGGTTGTCTCATGCTTGGTGATGACCGGTGCCGTCAGCGAATAATTTTCTTCCCCAATCATCGCCTTTATACTATTGAGCGACAACTGCATCGTCGTTTTGTCCGTGTGCAACGTGATCAGATTATTCGCATCATCGAAATCAACCGTCGCGCCAAACCATTCGGCGATGAAACGAAGCGGCACCAGCGTGTTGTCGTTTACCTTGATACCGGTTGGCGGTTTATCGTCCGCCCTGACGGTGGCACTCATCAGCATTAATGCCATGACGAGCACTCCGATTACCAAGCAGACTCGTTTCATTCGTATTTCTCCCCACAAATGATAACACAACCAATCCGCGGGCTGCTAATGCCCGCCCCATTGCAATTTGTCGCGCAAGCGGTCGTAAAAGGAACCGAGACCCAATTTCACCAGCAACGCGTGTTCCGGGGCCGGGGCGCAGATGAGGCGGTCGCCATGCTGAGCGGAGATCGGCTCCTGACCATCAGGGATGATCAGCATCTCGTCTCCCTGTTGGTTGCCTTCGCAGTAGATCTCAAGTGGGTCTGTCGCCGGCGCCACCAACGGGCGAAATGACAGGCTATGCGGGCAAATGGGTATGAGCAGCAACACCTGCGCCGCGGGGTGGACGATTGGCCCACCGGCGGATAACCCATACGCCGTCGAGCCGGTGGGGGTCGAGACGATGATCCCATCGGCGCTGAAGGTGCCCAGATGGTGCCCGGCCACGCGCACGTCCAGTTTGATCAACCGCCCTTGCGCGCCTTGCCGCACCACGATGTCGTTCAGCGCGGTCATGGTGGCGATCTCAGTCGCTCCACGTTGCAGGCTGCCGCGCAGCAGCATGCGCGGTTCCACGGTATATTCCCCGGCCAGCACGCGCGGCAGCAATTCCGGCAATTGTTCGGGCGTCACTTCAGTGAGAAAGCCCAGCGCGCCGGCATTCACCCCCAGCACCGGCACGTTGAACGGCGCCGCGGCGCGCACCGCGCTGAGCATGGTGCCATCTCCTCCGATGGAAATCGCCAGCTGGGCTTCGGCCATCCACTCCACGGTCGAGGGTACACACGCCGCACATCCTATCGCCGGCGCCAATTCGGGCGCCAGCAACACCGTATGCTGATGGGCGCGCAGCCACTCCGACGTTTCCCGCACAATTTGCAGGGCGCGCGGCCGATTCAACGTAGCAAACAGAGCGATGTTCATAGGTTAGGGCTCGCACAGACAGACGTGTGAAATCAGTACCATTGTACGCTCCCGATCCGCGAACGTCCAACCGCACCCGGCATTACCCCCGGTATCCCCGTGGATGCGCGCGGTGCCAGGCCCAGGCCGTTTCGACAATGCGGCGAAGGTCAGGGAGTACGGGATTCCAGCCCAGTACGGCGCGCGCGCGTTCGGCGGAGGCCACCAGTACAGCGGGGTCACCCGCGCGGCGGGGGGCGGTGACGGTAGGAATCGGGTGCTGCGTCACCTCACGGCAGACGCCAATCACCTCCTGCACGGAAAACCCCTGCCCATTACCCAGGTTGAACACCCCGGACGATTCGCCGGCGGCCAATCGTTCCAGCGCCAACAAGTGCGCGGCGGCCAGATCGGTGACATGGATGTAGTCGCGCACGCACGTACCGTCGGGGGTTGGATAATCCGCGCCGTAGATGTGGATCGCCGCGCGATGTCCAAGCGCCACCTGGAGCACCAGGGGAATCAGGTGCGTCTCCGGGTCATGCACCTCACCGATGCTCCCGTCGTGGCTGGCTCCCGCCGCATTGAAATAACGCAGGCAGGTGTACTCCAGACCGTAGGCCAATCGGTAACTCTCCAGCAAACCTTCGAAAGCCAGTTTTGTGCATCCATAGGGGTTGGTCGGACGCGTTGGATCATCCTCACAGATGGGAATATGCAGCGGTTCGCCGTAGACCGCGGCGGTGGAAGAGAAGATCACAAAGCGGACGCCGGCGTCGCGTGCAGCATCAATGAGCCGTTTCCCCTTCACCACGTTGTTTTCGTAGTAACGAGCCGGATCAAGCACAGATTCGCCCACCAGGCTGTCCGCGCCGAAATGCATCACGGCGGTAATGGCGTGGTCGTGACACACACTGCTCACCAGGGAGGCATCGCCGAAATCGCCCACCACCAGTTCCACACCCGACACCGCCCCTTTATGCCCCTTCGCCAGGTTATCCAGCACCACCACGCGATGCTTGGTGGTGCTGGTTAAATAGTGCACCATGTGGCTGCCGACGTACCCCGCGCCGCCTACGACCAGAATATTCACGCCTGCCCCCTTGTCCTGTACAGCATACCGGTTCGGCGCCGGTACGTAAAGGGTTCCCGGCGACGCGGAATACAGCGTCCGTAGCGAGCATCATCGCCCCCAACAGGGGTGTCGCCCGGCGCCAATCATTTTGATGCGTTTCGTGCGCAGCGATAAGGTGTACAGCATCCCATTGACGGTATGGAAACACAGGGCATCCCCCCATGGCGACCAGGAGAAGGCGTCGATATCTTCCGAATACTCTAATACCGTGGTGACTTTTTTGTCGCGTGGCGTCAGCAGACATATAGCGCCTTTGCGGCAGAAACCGATGGCATCCGCGGAAGGGCGATAACGCGGGCAGGCGTCATCCGGCGCATCCGTTAACGGCGCAAGCGTGGCGCCGGAGGGATCCAGCAACGCCAGGCCTTTCGCGGTGGCGCACACGAATTGCTTGCCGTCCGGTCGGTAGCTGCACGACGCCACTCCGGAGTCGCAAGGAATTGTTCGCGCCTGCCCACCACGACTGGGAAAAATCGATACACTGACATTGGTGCTGTCACCGGTATTGAGGCACGCGATGAAGCGCCCATCCGGACTCCAGGCCGGGTTAGTGTATGTACCGCGGTCGTCAAGGATGCGTACTGTGGCCTCGCGGAGCGTGAGTACGACCAATGACGACGCCTCCGCGACGGAACGGAGGAAGACGATTTGCCGGCCGTCCGGGCTGATGGCCGGCATCAAGTCGATAGACTGGGCATTTGTGACCCGCCGGTTGCCGGTGCCGTCCGGGTTCATGATATACAATTGGCTGCAGTGCTCGCTGATCGATTTCACAAACACGATTTTCCCCGGGCGCAAGACCACCACCAGCACCGGTCCTGCCACCAGAGCGCTCAGGAGGATACAGAGCCAGAACCAGAAGCGGATTTTCTGCGTATCCCGGGGAGGCTTTGGTGGGTGCGCTTTTCGGTGCACGCATTTTGGGCATTGCGCGTCAAAGGCCGTCAAGGTATAGCCGCACTCCGGACAGAGCTTGTCCACGAGGTTGACATCTGACGACGGAGGTGGCCGGCTCTCGATAGCGCTTTCCGGCTGGGATAACGCCGTCGCGTGTTCCTGGAGGAAGGCACACTTCGGGCAATGCATATCCGTGGGTTCGATAAGGTACCCGCATTTCGGACACGGCGTAAGCCCGGAGTCCGTACCTGTTGTTGCCATAGCGTTTAGCATACGCCGGCAACTGTTAAGCGAGCATTAACAAAACACCGGCGAAGATTAACTTTTCGACTCCTTTGCCCGGATTATTCATGAACGAATTGACTGCCGGGCTAACTGTGGCATTATTCGAAATGTTATGAATAATGCAGGTTAGCGCGTGGCGATCATTTTCCGCAACGCCAAGGCAATTTCATCGTGCACGGGATCGACACACAGATCGCCGTGGAATTGATCATCATAAGTAAGGGCGTAATAGATGGGTTGCTGTTGATATAGATCCAGCAGACGACGACCGTCGCGCGGATGACCGGCATCAATGGCGGCCTGCGCATAATTGCGCAGCAGGAGCGGCGCTGATTGCCAGAAGAGGCGATACGTTGCCGGTTGCCGTTGTTCCAGGTCGACGAACAGCGCATATGCGTGTGCATCGTGATGCGCACGAAGGGCGTCGATGGCGTGTACCACGGTCAATACCTCGACGGGATGCGCGCGCCAGTGGTCGTCAAAGATGCGGCAGGAGACCCCCAGTATTTGGTAACTGATGTGTGGCCATCCATCATGAATTAACCAGAGATTGGCACGGTATTCAACAGCATCCCGCCATCGCAACTCAACCGGACGCATCCAGACCCGAACCAGCGGGATATGCGATAGGATTTCTATTCGACGCGGGGCCAATGGATGATCATGCCAGCGCCGATAATAGAAGACGTGCCAGACGATGGGCATGAGGGCAACCGGCGCTCCTTTTTCCGCGGCATGCGTAAAATCACGTGATGCCGTGGCATACTCCCCCTCCCACATATGATCCCACCCGCGGTCCAGCCAGGCAGATGCCGGTAGCATCGCCGGCAAGAGGAGTTCGTTATACAGCGCACGGCCCATGAGAAAGACCAGTGCCAGGACGGCGAAGCCGCTATATACACGAAAACGCCAGTGCAAGGGCGGTTTGGCGGAAGGTTGGCTGGTCGTAATATGCGTCGTACCCATCAGCATGCGAGTATCCTCAGCCTCCTGTTCAGTTCTGCCCATCCAGCAATTGTGCGGCATCCGCGTGCCAAAATTTCCGGGCTCCGTCTGCCGGAAGCAATCCATCCGTATTGCGTGCTGGTCATCGCAAAATCCGTAATTGGCGCCTGTCCCAAAGTCCGGTGCATCTCCTCACGGCATCTTTGGGGATAAACGCTGACTACGGTGAGGGGCGGGGTGCGCACACCCCGCCCCTCTTAAGTTCCGATGCGTCAGGCGAATCAGGATTAGTCGCCGGTCTGCAGGAAGAAGCCCGTCGAGAAGATCAGGCTTTTGCGGAAGGTGCTCGCGTTGCGGACATAGGCCAGGAAGTCGGCCGCGGCCGTGTTGCCGGCCACATTGACCTTCGCCACGACCTTGCGGGTCAGGCCATAGGTGCCATCCGCCACGGTCGAGCGGTCGAACTTCACGCCAGCGTAGTTCACGATTTGCAGTTTGATCGGGTCGATGCCGTCGCCGACGCTCACGTAGCCGATGCCGTACGGGTCAGCCGCCACTTTAGAGGCCATTTCCTGCGCGGAGGCCACTACGGTCACGGTTTCGCTGCTATTGATCGTGGAGGTCAGCCCGACGCTGGTGTCAGCGATACCGGCGAAACCGCCGGCGGCCAGGTTTTCAGCACCGGCGACCGCTTCGATGGCTTTGCGGGTACCGGAGGATGCCTTGCGGGAATAGAAGTGAACGGTACCGGTGATCGGGTTGCTGCCGGCAGCATTCTGACCCTGGATGATCGCGGTGATCTGCGCGGTGGTCAGATTCTTCACATTCAGACGAGAGTCAGAGGCCACACAAATGCCATAAGCATCGGTGGCGATGACCGTAGCCGGAGCAGCGTTGTCGGCCGGTGCGTCGCTCGCGCCGAGGTCGCCGGCAGCCCAATCGCCGGAGCCAGTGCAGGCCAGGGTGACGTTTCCACCGGCGGCATTCCACGCGGCGGCGGCAGCGGACCACAGCGGGATCGCGGTGGTGGAGCCATGGACTTCGACAGCGGCGGCGTCATTAGCGGCGTTGAAGCCGGCGCCCGGGGCCACGACGCCCGCACCGTAGTTGTTCACATAGCCGAACATGTTGGCCTGGTAGAACGAGGTGCCCATCGGGCTGAAGAAGGAGGTGGTATCCAGGTTTTTCGCGCCGCTCAACGCTTCGGCATGGCCGTCCGTATAGGAGACGCAGAGGCTGTGGCGCTCGACAGTGGCGCTCGCGGTGGCGGGCTTATGCGCGGCGGCGTCGCCGGTCCAGTTCAACACGCCCGCTTCGGGGAACTTGTAGGAGGTGCCATCGGCGAACAAGCCGACTTCGGACGGGTTCTTCAGGGCAGAGCTCTGGATGCCGGTGCCGTCGTAGTTGAAGAGCAAGCCGTTCATCACGTAGCTGACATAACCATCGCCATTGTCATCCAGCGGGCAGCGGAAGAGTTTGCGGTTGCCGGCATAGGATTCGAGCTGGGCGGCCCAGGTCTGGGTCAGATCTGAGTTGGACACGGTCGGGTAGACATTCTTGTTGTCCTGTACGAGCATGATCATTGCCGTGGTCAACTGGCGAACGTTGGACAAGCAAGTAGTCTGCTTGGCCTTGTTGACGGCCTTGGTGAAGACCGGGAAGAGGATGGAGGCCAGGATCGCAATTACCGCGATCACGACCAGCAACTCGATGAGGGTGAACCCTCGTTTGGTCGCGTTTGCACGCATGGTGTGAGATTCTCCTTTTAAAATGTTAGCTCAAGAAGGGGAGTGTGTGGTTTCCCTTCAGGGCCAGCTTGATATTACAGTTCTATTATTAAGCGACAGTCAGATGTCAGTTATTTTGCCATCAATGTCCGGTTAGTGGCAGTTAACGGTTCGCTAGCAAGAAGCAATTATAGATTACCGCGATCTCTGGCCGTATCATCAGGTAGCCCGCGTTATTTAGAAATCCCAAAATAGTGCTGTAGTTAACCGAAGCGGCATTCGCTTAGCGAATGCCGCAAGCAGCCCGGATACAGTGACGGCATCGTGCCGGATGGTGGTAGAGATTATGATGCGGATACTACTATTGTGTATGCTGGCGCTCCCCCTGGCCTGCCTGGCAGACGGGGTGTCGGCGTCGGCCAGCCTGACGACGCTCACATCGCGTTTGGTCGCGGAGTTGCTGCCGCAATCGCCGGCGGAAATTGCCCGTGTGAATACAGAGGCACAGGCCTGTGCAGCCAGCCTCTCCGTCGATGGCGAGTGGCCTGATGTCGACTATAAAAACCAGGACCGCACCAACTGGGCTGCGGCGAAACATCTGGATCGCGTATTGACCATGATCAAAGCCTTTCGCGCCCCTGGCGGCAATCTCTACAATAATAAGGATTTGCTCAACAATGCGCGGCACGCCCTCGCGGTCTGGTTGCAGACCGACCCCCAAAACTCCAACTGGTGGTGGAACGAGATTTGGGCGCCGCAGATTCTCGGGAATATCTTCGCGCTTCTCGGCGATCTGACAACTCAGGAGGAGTTGACGCGCGGGACAGCCATTATGCTGCGCGGTAAATGGACCACCTGGACCGGACAGAATCTGGTCTGGGGCGCGGGAAACCAGATTCTGTGCGGGTGTGCCACCCATGACGTGCAGGTAGTAGCAGTGGCCTTTGCACGCATGGCGGCGGAAGTCCGCGTGGCGCCGGAGAGCGCGGCGGAACACGAAGTGGAAGGCCTGCAGTGCGACAATAGTTTCTACCAGCACGGACGCCAACTTTATTCCGGGGGATACGGGTTGGGCTTCGCGCGTGATTGCGCGCGCTTCGCCGCGTTGGCGCGCGACACCGACTTCGCCTTCCCACCTGAGAAGCTGACACTGCTCTCCGCTTATATCCTGGACGGATCCCAATGGATGGTACGCGGGCGGACCTTTGACTATAGCGCGGTGGGACGCGAGATCACCCGCCATGGCATTTCCGCCTATGGGTACGCCCAGGCGTGTGACGACATGGCGATGATTCCCGGTCCGCGCCAGGGGGAGTTCGCTGCCTTTGCGCGACGCATTCGCCGCCAACCCGCCCCCGGTGACGTTGAGCTAAACGGCAACCGTCATTTCTGGCGTGCTGATCTGATGACCCATCACCGTGCAGGATATTATTTCTCCGTTCGCCTGACCTCCAGCAGACTGCGGAAATCGGAACTGATTAATAATGAAGGCAAAAAGTCACATTATCTGGCTGATGGTGCAACATATCTGCTCCGCAGTGGCGATGAGTATCGCGATATTTTCCCGGTGTGGGACTGGCAACGCGTGCCCGGCACAACGGTTTTGTGTGAGCCGATGCCGCTGCAAGCCAGCACGATTAATGCCTTCGGCGCGCAGCGCTTTGCCGGCGGGGTCTCCGACGGACATGTCGGGCTGGCGGCGATGGATTTTTTTCGTCCCAGCGGCCAAACGTCAGGACGAACACCCGCGACGCTGACTGGGCTACGCGCGAAGAAAGCCTGGTTCTGTTTTGACCGGGAAATCGTCTGCCTGGGAGCGGGCATCACCGCGCCGACGGATCAATATCCCGTGCAGACTTCTATCAACCAATGCTTACTGCACGGCGACGTGCTGACGTCCGACGGCAAGGAGACGCGAACCATCGGTAAAGGCGAGCAAGTGCTTGAACACCCCGCCTGGGTGTTGCACGACGGTGTCGGCTATATCTTTCCGCACGCGACGGGAGTGCATCTGAAAAATATGGCACAGACCGGCAGTTGGGCGGACATCGGCGCCGGCGCCGCCACCCCGATAACGACTGAAGTTTTCAGTTTGTGGCTTGATCACGGCACCAGAGTCGCTGATGTCGATTACGAGTACCGACTGGCGCCCGGTATGACTGCGGACCAATTGACGGCCTATCTGCAAAAACCGGAGCAGGTGACGCTGTCCAATACCGCCTCTTTGCAGGCAGTCAGCGCGGGATCGCTCCTGATGGCTGCCTTCTACTCCCCGGGCACAGTGACTGTGCAACCCGACTTGACGATCACCGTTGATCACGCCTGCTTGCTTATTGCCGACTGTACACACGATGGCGCCACCGTCACCGCAGCGAATCCGGAGAACGCCTCACTGCTGCTGCACGTGGAAGTCTCGCGCCTGCTGGCTGGCCCGGGGGCGGAGATTCTGCCCAATAATCGGACAACCCGCCTGACCCTCGCCTTGCCTGATGGAGCGGAAGCCGGTAAGAGCGTCACGAGTCGCTATCAAACGGTACGTGAGTTGTGAATGGCACACCCCGCAGTCCGCGAAATATCATTCCGTGCTCCCGCGTATCCCGCTGGTCGCATTTTGCCGGGGTTGAGTGTCCACACTGTTCGCTGGTCCGGAAAACCGCATCCGCGAGAAACCGGCCTTCTGTTAACTGGAACGGCATACGAATTCGGCAAGCGGCATATACATTTGATTGATGTTGGATTTCAGGATGTCCTTTCTCGTTTTTCGACCCACAGCCTTGAAGGGGGCGGCTCCCCGATCAAGTACGCTGATGCGCGCTCGTTGGTTTCCGTGAGCCGGGTTCACCCGGCTTGATCAGGTAGACATGTCCTTCAGGGTATGCCTGAAGAGCACGGCTGGTTGTGCGAACGGAGACCGAAAAATACCTATATGCGAAAAGTACATATGCCGATTTGGCAATTGCAGATCAATCTATGGAGGTGATTGCAGAACCTCTATCCTGCAGTATTAGACTAGCAGCCTGCGGTTTTAGTATCGTTGTGCGCTGATGCCGAGATTTTCGCGTCAGGCGAACATGATCTCTGTAACTCTATGAAGGCATAGACGACAGATATCGTATGAAGCATCACACGAAAAGATCGGTGGCAGCGCCGACGAGACTAGATCCGCGGGCTGCTATGGACAAATATCATCGTTTTCCCTTACACTGTCCGTATTCATGCGTACATCATCATCGTTTCGTTTACCGAATAAAATACGTTTTCGGCGCGCCTTGCTGGTGTGGTTTGCCGAATTTGGCCGCGATCTGCCGTGGCGGCGAACCGCGGATCCCTATCACATTCTGGTTTCCGAAATGATGTTGCAGCAGACCCAGGTGGAACGTGTGACGCCCAAGTATGCGGAGTGGCTGGAGCACTACCCCACGCTGGACGCCCTGGCGGAGGCGGACGTAACGGCGGTACAGGCAACCTGGAAGGGACTGGGGTACAACATTCGCCCGCTGCGCCTGCAGAGCATCGCCCGTGAAACGGTGACCCGGTATGGCGGGGAGTTGCCGCGCTCTGCCGACGCGTTGCGCCAATTCAAAGGCATCGGGCGCTACACGGCTGGCGCGGTGGCCAGCTTTGCCTTCCGTCACGACGAACCGATTCTGGACACCAATGTGCGTCGCCTGCTCGCGCGCGTCTTTGTCGGCCCTGGTCACCCGCGCACCCACGCCGGCGACGCCTACCTCTGGCAGGTAGCCGCGCGCGTCTTGCCGCGCGGCCAAGCGTGGGAATTCAACAGCGCGCTGATGGACTTTGGCGCACTGATCTGCGTCGCCCGTGCTCCCCGTTGTACCACATGCCCGATGACCGACTTTTGCCGGCATTACCGGAAAGTGACGAATCACCGGTGACTTAGCCCGTGCTATTTCGAATCTCGTCTTCCAGCGGGAGAGCGGGGGCGGAGTCATCGGCCCTCCCTGCCGATTTTCCTGATCACCTCTTTTGTCATTTGAACAGCGCAAAACGAAACTCCCCCACTCGTGCAACCATCCTACCCACCTTCGTGTCTACTAAGGTATAATCGGACATGCAACAACCATTGACCGGTATTCCTATCGCGTTGGCCTTTGTGGAAGAGAACGGTCAGGTATTGCTGACGCGACGTCCGATTGGGGTACACCAGGGTGGGTTGTGGGAATTTCCCGGCGGCAAAGTGGAACCCGGTGAAACATTGGTCGCGGCGGTGATACGGGAACTGCGCGAAGAAATCGGGGTGGAAGTCGCTGTTGGCGCGGAAATGGCCACTATCCAGTACGCCTATGCGGATCGCTGTGTCGCGTTGCACTTATTTCCCTGTCAATTACTCTCCGGCACCCCGACTCCCCACGCGGTTGACGCTGTTCGCTGGGTGCCGATGTCCCAACTTGCGACGATGGACTTCCCGCCCGCGACGGTCGCGTTATTGGCGGCGTGGCGCGGTGGGGAAGCAGGAGGATGCACAATATGCCCAAAGGAATGATTCTAGCTGCCGGGCGTGGCACGCGCCTGGGCCCATTAACTCAAGAAACACCGAAACCATTACTCCCGGTGGCCAATCTACCAGTGATGGCGCGCGGTATCACGCATTTGCGTCAGGTAGGGATTACCGAGGTGTGCGCCAATGTCTCCTATCATGGTGAAGAGATCATGGCGTTCTTCGGTGACGGTGCGGCGTATGGGGTGCAGATGCACTGGCTGCAGGAACAAACGTTGACCGGTACCGCGGGTGGGCTGAAGGGAATGGAACCGTTCCTGGCCGGCGACGAAGTGATCGTCATTGCCGGTGATGCCATGCTCGATGTCGATCTCACCCCGTTACTCGCTGCTCACCGCGCCAACGGCGCCTTCGCGACGCTGGCTACGTTGCGGGTGGCTGACCCCGCGCAATACGGCGTGGTGGTGACCGACGACGCTCACCGGGTAGTGAGTTTCCAGGAAAAGCCGGAGCCGGGCACGGAGATCAGCCACGACGCCAACACCGGCATTTATATCTTCGACCCCGGTATTTTTGCCCTGATTCCCAGCGGCACGGAATTCGACTTCGCGCGGAATGTGTTTCCGGAAATATTGCGCCAACGGTTGCCGTTCTACGCACTGCCGGTACAGGGGTACTGGACGGATATCGGCAATCCCGGCGACTATCTGCAGGCGAACCTGAATTACCTCGATGGGCGCATCCGCGTGGAAGGTCGCGGTGACCGCGTGGGCAGCAACCTGCTGGATGCCGGCGCCGTTGTCGCCGGGGCGCACCTCACCCGCACCACCGTGGGCGCCCGCGCCGTCCTTGCGCCCGGCACAACTCTCCACGAATGCGTGGTCTGGCCGGACGTGGTTATTCCCGCACCACTCACCGCGGTTTCCGCGGTCTTTACACCGTGGGGCGCCTACACGGTGAATGGATTGGAGACGCGCGAGATCGAATAGCCGGGGACGGCGTGACTGCTAGCCGACAAAATGGATGGCAGCATAAAGCACCAACATGCCCAGGAGGGTGGTCAATGTAGTCCAGAAAGTGGGGTGGTGGTGGTGGCTTTCGGGGATGAGATCGCTGGCGCCAATATAGAGGAAGAATCCGGTAAAGACAGCGAGAATAAGGCCCAGCACCGGTTCGCTGACGGTGAAGAACAGGGTGGCGGTGACCCCGATCGCCGGCGTCAACGCGTCAACAATGAGCCAGGTAATCGCTTCGCGGCGCTGCCCATGGCTTTTCACAATCATATTGACAGTGTTGATGCCGTCGGAAAAGTCATGGGTCAGGACTGCGGCGGTCACAATCCAGCCGATGGTGGGCGATATTTTGAACGCCAAACCGATGCCCACGCCATCAAGCAAGCTATGAAAGGCCAGGGTTGCCGCCGCCAGCTTGCCGCGATGACTGGCCTTCTCGCATTCCTCTTGCTCATGCAAGTGCAAGGAGAAGAGGCGATCCAGTGTCAGAAAGGCCGCGAACCCCACGCCGATGAGCATGGCCACCAACCGCACGTCATACACCTTTGCGGCCAGTTCCACCGATTCCGGCAACAAATCGAACAACGCCACCGCGATCACCGCCCCGGCACTGAAGCCGAGAATCAGGTGCAATTTGTCGCGAAAATGCATGGCAAACAGCCCACCGAGTAAGGTGGTCACCAAAGCCGCTATGCCAATCAAAAACACCATGGTTTCCTCCCTTGATGTTGCCGGTAGACGGCTGGGTGCTACACTTGACGCGTATGCGTGGGGCGCTGTTCGCTCATGATAAGAAACTGTAGCATTGGAATACTGAACCGTCAAGGCGGATGCGCGGGTCACGGACGTTGATGCGCCTGCTCTAACATCGTAATGCGTTCGCCGATCGCGGGATGCGTGCCATACAGCAGAACAGCCCAGACAGGTGGGTCTTCCTCGGCAATGTTCAGACGCGCCAATTTATGGAAGGCGGATATGCCGTCGGTGGGATGGGGATCGATACGCAGGGCGAACTGGTCGGCCTGGCGTTCGATGAGGCGGGAAAACGCCAGACCCAGCGGCGCCAGCAGCAGCGCCAGACCCAGGACGAGTGCCAGCAGCACCGGGAATGCGGCGGGATCGCTCAAACCGGTCACCCCCAGCCTAGTGCCGAAGCACGCGAAGACCCCGCGCGCAGCGAGCGACAGCAGGAAACCACCCGCCAGCGTCGCCACGACAGACATCGCGATACCCCAGGCGATATGCCGCAGTTTATAGTGTCCCATTTCGTGCGCCAGGATGAATTCAATCTCCGCGGGCGTGAAATTGTCCAGTAGCGTGTCGTAGAGCACGATGCGCTGGGTGGGTCCCACACCGATCACATAGGCATCCGCCGCGCGGCTTTGCCGGCTGGCGTCCACCTCATACACATCATGGACCGGGATGCCCTGCGCATCGGCCATTGCCAGGATCTCCCGGCGCAGTGGACTGTTCCGCAAGGGAGTGAAGGTGTTGAACAGTGGAGTGATGAAGACCGGTACAATAAGCATGACCAGAATGGAAATGGGCAACGATACACCACCCAACCACCACCACCAGGTGCGCGGCGCCCGACGCAGCAGCAGATAGCCCAGCAGAATGACCGGGATGCCAACAGCGGCGGTCACCCCCTGGCCGACGGCATAGTCGCGAAACCATGCACCAGCCGTCTGGGAGGACAGCCCGAACCGGTGAGGGAAGATAAAACCTGCAAAATAATCCACGGGCAACATGAGCAGCGCTCCAGCGACGCCCAGTACCCCGAGGACCATGAGCAACGCCGGCACCCAACGCCCATGACACCGCGCAGTGATGCGCGCCAGCCAATGTGTGCCCCCCAGCCGCAGGAATCCCCCGAGCAGTAGTGCAGTATAGAGCAGCGACCCCAAATTCAGCCAGCGGGCCTCCCGCGTGCGGCGGTGGGCCTGTTGTGCTTCGTCCGGAGTGGGTGGTTGCCCGCTGAGCGGAATCTGCGGGAGCACCGTAGCTGTCGCCGTTCCCGCAGTCGCGGGCATCGCCGCAACACGAGGCAACGCGCCACCTAGCAGCAACACCCCGATCAGGGTCGCTATGTAGAGCCTGTCCCAAAGTCCGTGATGTTTCCTCGCGGACTTTGCGACAGGCTCTATGTACCACCGCCATATGTGCAAGTTGCGTTGCATGAGAAAAGTATAGCCGATTTGACGATTTTCCGCAGAAGGCCACTTTTTATTGGTCTCTCGTATGTCTTTCCTTTCGCGTTGGAAGGAACTGCTTTACACGATGGCGAAAAGGCGAAACACAAGTCTTTTTGCAACGGGGAAGATCGCTATGTGTCGTTGGATGATGATAGTGCTGCTGGCCTTCGGGTTAGTATGCTCCACCACGTTACTGTCGCAGGTTCGGCCGGCCTACGCGTTTGCCGGCATCGATAACGGCGGCGATACCGGGACCGCGAAAACCGGTGACGATACCGGAGGGGCGAAGACCGGCGGCGATACCGGCACCGGTGGGACCACCACTACGGGCGGCGACACCACGACGACGGGGGGAACCACGGGCGGCGATACCGGCGGCGCCACCACGACGGGTGGGGATACCGGCGGCGCTAATAGCGGCGACACTACGCCTCCCGCAGAGACGACCCCTCCACCCCCTCCGAAACCGATGAAAGCCGATATTCGTGCGTTGCTTGACGCCGGGAAGAGCAAAGAAGCAGAAGCCGCGTATCTGGACTGGGCCACGTATTGGCGCGAAGACGACCTGTCGCTGGT
>Ga0118677_10001710_pt1 | contig 45779 bp, 39 predicted proteins | sample AliMusrvi5mmetaG_FD_86154 | JGI IMG/M metagenome (GOLD analysis project Ga0118677, IMG submission 86154) | reverse complement strand
GATTACCGACATTAAAAAATAATCTGTACATAATTTTTGGATTTTGGCTTTAATAGAATATTTCTTTCAGGGATTATTATTTTTGATTCCTACTCTGAATAGATAAGAACAACAGCACAATTGACAAAGGAATCATGATGTAATTCGCAAAAGTTGCTGGTGCGGTACCGAGTATCACGATTGGTTTGACATGCCCAAGGATCAATCTCATAGAGTACTCAGCAAATAACAGTATATACATCAAGGGAATAAGGCTTTTATACCTTAGAACCACTACCAAATAGATCAACCCAATTATCAGTTGGGATGATCCCCACAGTGAAAAAAGAAAAACAATAGTTGAAGCGGCATCTTTAGGATACTGGCTAAGTGGGATCGTAGCGATGCTTTCGGCTCCACCATCAAGTGCTAAAATATGAATGAGGCTTCGAACCAGTGTAACTGCCGTTATCGCATAGAAGAAATACAGGGCTAATTTGTATCCATTGTAATTATTGTCAATGGTTTTGGGGAAAATCTGTTTTATCATGATGAGTGTTTTTTAATGCGATTCTGATTCTGGTTGCCGATACTGGGAATCGTCATGAGTTCATTGATGGACAGCTCTTTGGTCATGGGTGATGGGGCTTCTTGAAGCGAATGTCAAAGTTACGAAAACAAGAGAACCAATAGGCTGTCTGTAATTCATCACTTTCTATTTGACACATTTTAAGACTCTACAACGCACGATAGTTTGCCACCGACCTCATTGTCCCACTGCGCTGTGAAACGATAACCCGACTCAGGATATATGCAAATTATTGCATATTTAATGTATGGCAAAATAGGCATGAGGGGAAAAGGTCAATACTGGACATTGCCCGAATTTGGACGAGGGGAAATTATAGACGAGGCTAAAATATGGGCGATGGGTTTTCAAAACATGACCCCCAAGCTAATATGCTGTATATCAATTTCATTTCAATGAAACCAATTTCAATTTTTTTATCTTTGTTGATAGATTTTCGAAAAGTCGGGTTTTTAAGAATGCCCAAACGAAAAATTTTTTGCTGCGAAAAATTTTGAACTTTTCCCATAGCCCGATTTTGCGACAGCCATGAATGGGGATTTTGTTCAGAACCAAAAATTTGACCAATCTTCCATTTCAAGAAAGTCAAAATTTTTTTTCTGAATTGGGAAAGACAATTTTTGTTGAAAATCACTTCCATGTGCTTATATTTGAGTAAAGTAAAACAATATGGATATGATCGAAAACTATAACGTAATAAGCCGTGCTAAAAACCTGAAAGAAGTCCAAGCGCAACTGAGTGAGATTTATAAGTTAGAGAAGAAAAGATTTAAAGCCATGAATGAAATTTCAATGGAATTTACGCCAGAAGAATTAAATCACCTATTTTGTGGAGTATATTTTCTTCAGGATAATCTTAAAAGTAAAAACAATCAGTTGTTTTTTTATAAACTGCAACCCGATGGTTATCTTAGTAAAATATCTCCAAATAACCGTGAGTCCTTTATATCAAAAATCAAGAACCTGAAGATTAAAAAATGGAGAGCAATAGTTTTTTTATATAATTACGCAAACTGTAGACAGAATTTTGATTATCCTTCTTTGATTTGTGAAATAAATGATTTACAAAGGCTTAGAAAGGCAAAACTAACAAGGCTTGATAATTCGTAATCAAAAATGAAGGATTTTCAAAATGTGGCGGGCGGGAAGATTACATATTGGAGTCCTATCCATTTCGCAATGGGGTTATTCACAGTGACCAAGGTATTTATCCATTCAGTGTGACAACCTCTTTCTCGTATTTTCCTGACTCCAAAGCATCAAGTATGAACTTGGCAACTGCTTTGCGGCTGATGCCGTGTCCAGTTGGTTTTCCCACTGAAACCTGATAAGTATCATTGTCTTTATTATTGAGCATCACAGGTCTAACGATAGTCCATTCCAGCTTAGAATTTCTGATGATCTGTTCTTGACGGTCATGATCCTCATAAGCTCGCATGATGTTGCTGTATCTGATAAGTAATCTGGCAATTAGCGGCATATGGTTCCAAGAGTCACCAACACCTGAAGCACTTACTGTAATAATCCGCTTGACATTGTTCTTCTCCATTGCTGGGATCAAAGCCTTAACAGAATCCGAAATAAGGGTCAATGGGGACACAACCTTGCCAAAAGGGTTATCTGAGGTTCTGTTAATATTCAGCGAAACTACCACGGCATCAATTCCTTTAAGGGCATCATTTAGCAACTTTCCATCCGTAGGAGAGCCTTCAATGTAATTCACCTTGGGGAGTGTTCCACGATTTTTTTCTCTAACGATGGCAGTTATGTGATGGCTATTGCTGTTGGCGAGCTTGGCGAATATTTTGCCCGTTCTGCCAGTTGATCCTAAGACTAAGATGTTCATATTCAGTTATATTATTGACGATTCTGTTGTTTTTCATCTATAATTCGTTCTGTTATCTCAACCGCATCCAGCACATACTTCATACAAACCGTTTGAAATAACTCCTGTTTCTGGATTTTCTTCTGGTCTTCTGGATCGTTCATGTCCAGTCCCTGTAATAGTTCTTTGCAATTTATTGAACCGTTCCGTTTCTTAAATTCCTCAAAGAGTTGATTTGATTTATCATATGTCTCACCCGTTTTTGAATAGGGATCATCTGCTGCTCGCCCAAATTCCAATCCCAGTGCCATCAATGCACCTGTCACGGCACCACATGTCATTTGCTGGCGAGCTATACCACCACCGAAAGCACAACCAATTTTTAGGCACTGGTCTTCTGATAAACCATAGTCTTGCCCAAATGATGTCAATACAGCCTGTGAGCAGTTGAAAGTATCTGAAAAATAGAGAACAGCATTTTCGGATTTAGTCATGTTTCTTGTGGGTTAGAATGAAATGAGGTTACAACTGAAAAAACGCTTGGATTCTTATGTTATTTCCCAACACGCAGTTGACGATCCTTATTTTTTAGGGTTCAGTTGATTGAACAACTCTTCACGTTTTAACCTTAGGTTGGCGGCAAATCCGATTGCAGCTTCAAACACATCATCTTTTATTGCCGCTATTGCATGCAAGGCAAATTCTTCTGGCTTCATTCCCCTGTCTCGTTGTCCTCGATCTTCAAGTGCACCGCCATCCAGTTCTGTATCAACTATCGGTGGCGCAATTTCAAAAACTTTGATGGATGTTTGTGAGAGCTGATAGCGCAATGAAAGTGAAAATGAATGCAGGGCTGATTTTGTAGCACAGTAAACTGACATAAATGCCAGCGGGGTGAACGCCAGCCCAGATGTTATATTGACAATTGCTGATTCTGGTTGGCTTTTCAAATGATCAGTAAATAAATTGCTTAAGTGGATCGGGGCGATGAAATTTGTATCACATTCTTTTTGAACGGCAGCAATATCTATTGTGCCACTCAGGTCATGATTATTCTGAATACCAGCATTATTAATGAGAATATTCAGGTTTGGAAAGTTTTCCAGTACCCATTTCACAAGATTCTCCCTGTCGGCTAATTTGGTCACATCACAAACTCGAATATGAAGTGCTCGAAGTTTCTCCTGTGCCTCTTTGAGTCTGTTTTCTCTTCTGCCGCAAATGATAACTGTATTATCCTGTCTGAGAAACTCTTCAGCTAATCCAAGCCCGATACCAGTGGCACCACCAGTGATAAGAATTGTGTTTTTTGAAATTCTCATGGTTGCTGCTATTTGAATTTTAGATTTGAACAAAATTAACCATTAATAACGAAAGAAGCCACCATTAAAAGGCAGCTTCGAGGTCTTTGGTAGAAATAGCGAGTTTTATTGAGTTATTCAAAATCTGCAACGGCTGGGGTTATTGGAGCCAGCGTACTGATGTTAATTTCTTGAACAGTAGCATCATTGAAATCAGCTTCAACTGGTATGACTGGGGCTAAGCTTGTAATAACCACCTCTTCAGTTGCATCTTCAAATGAGGCATCGGACGGTGTAACAGGTGCCAATGATGAGAATTCAAACGGAGCGGCAATTTGACAACGGGGAGTGCCACAAACAAGAACTTTGTAGCTATTATATGGAATTTAATAACCCAATTTGCCTTTGCCTTGTTAATGTGATAAGAAGTTTAGTTTCATCAAGGCTGAAGAATTCGTCTAAATCTGATTGTATCTGCCACCTTTGAACTCTGTTCAATTTTATTCTACTTATCTTCCTAACAGGATATGAACCAAAATCGTTACTGTTTTTTTGAGCCCAAAGGGCACATCCAAATTTACATTGATGTTCTGCCTTATCCTCTTCGGATAAAGAAAAAAGAATATGAGCATTTGCATCACAAAACGTGACTAAATGGTTATCGTCTTCATTTAAAAAACCGTAACAATCATTTAAAGAGCCAAATCGTTTAAACCCATTAAACTCCTTAAGGATTATTAATTGTATGAAAAAATTTTCCTTACTTTCTTCTGTCGGTTTCAATAACCTCTCATGCATGCGTTTTTCCAATACAATTAAGTTCTTTTTGATTTCACTTCTTGAATACACGACTACGTTAAAACAATCAATGTCCTTCAATCCATATTGCTCATACAAGGATTTTAGTAAACTGGAACGAAAGTTATCTAAATTAACTTTCGTTCCTGATTTCACGATAAAGTCTCCCAAATCATATCGTTCATATTCCTGTTTGGGAACGATATTCCCAATAATTACTTGGAAAGTCCCGCCAGATTTATAAATACAAGTTATCATGGCATCAGTGCCACGTGAAGTAATCATTTTCTGATTTTCCATAAACTGGTTTTTACTAAACTTTATGAATTATTCTTTTTGTTAAACTCTCTTTCATTTTAAAACATCAAAATTGACAATATTTATGCATATCATTCAATATTTCTAATGTATTTCCTTGCATTCCCTTTATGTCCTTCTTTGAGAATAGAACACTCAGTAATCTCTTTGGCTATAACTTCATCCAGCCGAGTAAACCTTCATTCCCCTCTATTGGATTTTTGTTTATATAATTTTTGAAGTTTAAGTCTACGGATAACCTTTTTTGGCGTGAAATGTTTTTCAAATTCTTCAAGGAATTGATATTTTTTATCACCATGGACAAATTCAACACCCAGCATATTGAGCGTTACCTCATCCCCTACTTCAAAATCCGTCTTATCAAAGATAGTATCCTTAAATGGAGTATGACATACCCATACATTATAATCCTTAACATTGTATTTCATTTTTTTTAGTGTATTTATATTCATAAATCTTCTATTAACTCAAATATAGAAAATATTCATCAAAAAACCAATTATTATTTGAATTGTTTTTAATAAATAATTTATTGGACGAATTATTTTTATATTATTTTGTTCAATATTTTTCGTTATATTTGAATCACGCTATAATTAAAATCAGAAACCTATGATTACGCTCATTGAATTATTAAAAAAATCGAATGTAACTTTGGAACAACTCCAAGTTGCCATGTTGGATATGAAAAAAAGTAAATTTGAACTGACCATTGATAAAGAAAAGGATATATTTTTACTGGAACTGGAGAACTCTTGTTACATTATCGCAAGAAAATTCCAGAAGATAGAAACAACACATGATAAAGTATATGATATTATCAGTGTGAATCCTGAACTTTGGGAAAAAGTATCTGCTGGTTTATGTTATTTTTTTGAAACCCTTACCGATGACGAAAGAGGTGCGATCTTAGGAAGAAACCATTGGTTAAGAAAAACGAAACTTGGCAACGCAATGAAAGAAAATCCATAAAACTATTAAGAACCTATAAAATCAAAATTTATCAATAAATATCTATAGATTCTGCGACATTTTCAAAGTCCATTTCATAACCTTCCGCTGCAATTGTAAATTTGAAATTATCGTTTGCCCGCCTTCAGATAACGGCAATTTATAGGTTATGTCAAAATAAATCTTCTTCTTACTGGCAAATCTTGGAACTTTTGAGAAATATTCACCATTTCTATTTTTATTGTTCTTAAAAACACAGTCCCTGAGATACATATAATATTCAGGGTCATGTTTTTTTATATCCTCCATAGGTATATTCTCATATTTCCGCAGCTCATGAGTGATAATAGGTCTCAGCACAGACGGCTTGTAATTATCTGGATACATAAGTTTATCGACAGCTAAAGTCAGTTCCGTTTTGAAATGGATAAAATCATGCCCAAAAAACGCTTGCCATTCGGTTTGACCATCCTTCCATGCTTTATCAATCGCATTTTGAAGTTTTTTTATACCACGGTTATTATTATAAATATTCTTGGCAAGTTTTTGTATGTCAAACTTTGCTCTGTAATCAAAGCTGAGAAATACTGGTTCCTCACCAGTCATGGCAAAATATCTAATCAGGTCTTTAATGTCTTCCTTGTAATATCCGATTTTTAAGTTTAATCCTACAAAATAGGTCGATTGTACATGATCGGCAAGCATTTCAACTTCTTCATCTGTCAAATTCTCGCTATCCAACCCAGTACTTTTAAATATATCTGGAAGTTCTTGAATAAATTGAGTGTATTCGTTTGACAAATGACTATATACCAATATATTGTCGTCACGATCAAATTTTATTCTTTCATTTGTTTCAGTTGAAACACCTTTTTCAACTGATATGACATATATTCCTACAGGGAGCCTATCAATAAAATTTCGGGATTGAATTTCTTTCTTTAATTCTGGGTCAACTGATTGACTCATTAATAATGCATATTCAGCTTTAAATTTGTGGGAAATTGCTTTAAATACGAATTTCTTTATCGCTTTTGTTTCTTCAATAAAATCAGATTCTGACTCAATCAATTGTTTTGGGTTGACCCATGAAATCAAATTGTGCCAGTTATCAATAAACGGTACAATATTAACGGTTTCCGTACCGCCAGCCGATTGCCCCCTTAACCCCCTGCCAATCATTTGAGTCATCAAGATACGTGACACAGTCGGTCGTCCTAAGAAAACTGTCTGAACCTTTGGAACATCAAGTCCCTCAGTGAGAATATTGTAGTTAATAATAACTTGTACGTCCCCGTTGCGAAACCGTTCAATCTTTTCTTTGTTAGTTTGCGGGGTTGAGTCTGAAGTGGCAAGTTGTTTTATATGGCGTGAGATTACAAATTCGGCTTTAATGTTTTTATCATTAAACATTTTTTCGAGAGCAACGGCATTGGAAACATTGATTGCGAATACTATTGTTTTTCCATAGGATGCTTTGTTTTTAAGATAATGATGTACGATAAATTGATTTCGTTCCACATTTTCCCCTAATGTCTTGGCAGACTTTTTGCCAATGCATTCTAAATCATTGAATTTTATCTTTTCAATTTCTTTAATTGTTAGGACTTTGGTCATATCAAACCCAGTATTTACTTCTTCCCGAAAATTGGGTCTTGCCAAGAATCCAATTTCGATGAGTTTATTAATTCCGATTCTGTAAGTAATCCCATCCTTGAAAATTTTCCTTAGTAACCCTTGTTCAGCAATATCATATCGAAAAGGTGTTGCGGTCAATCCTAAAAGTTTAATGGCTACGCCATTTTCTTTTAAGTAATCCATTATATAGCGATAGGACTTGGTGGTTGCATGGTGGGCTTCATCAATAACCATGAATACTTCTTTTTTTTCATCTTCTCTCAACCAGTTATTATAAAGAGTTCCAGTTCCACTTTGGTCTGGGGCTGATATTTTGCCATTTTCATAACCCACCCCTTTCGATAAACTATCCTTACTTACAATTAGTAAATCATCTGACAAGCATATATTTTTTGTATTACCATGATTACCAGAGATGATTCGATATCGAATCTCTTTCTTTTTTTGTAAAACAAACACTCCATTAGCATCTTTCGCAAAGGCATTATCCTTAAATGTACTGAACGCCTGATCAAGAAGTTCATGTCGATGGGAAATCCAAAGGACTTTACCCCCATTTTCTATAATATTTTTCAGTAGCCAGTAAACAGAAGTAAACGTCTTGCCACCTCCCGTTGGAATTGCAAGAATTCCAGAATAATCACTTTTAGTGCTGATCGCCTTTGTCAATGCTTCAACTGCATCAATTTGGAAAGGACTATAAGGTGCTTTTTTACTTAACCCATCATTAACGGTTATAATACCCGCAAATTCACTTTTTATATATTTTGGTCGAATTGAGATTTTATCTGACAACCTGAATTTCTCTAACTTCTGGTGATCATCCCCATGATTTTTCGAATAAACAGCAATATCGTATTGATCAAAGAGCGTTTGAATTTCTTTTATGTTTTCTTTATCCACTTCCGATAAACTTGACCTTTTAGAGTATTTGAACCAATCCATTAGAAACTGTTGCAATTTCTGGCTTGAAATCGATTTTTGTTTTCCGTGAGCCACTCGTTTTTCAAGTTCTTCCTGAATTTTTCTAACATCATCTTCAAACCGTCTCATAATAGTAGAATTTTGATTCATGATCACATCTAAGCAAAGCTATTAATTATTCTGTTGTTGATTATTGTATACGGTACTGGTGACAAATTTTCTGGCTAAATATGCACCAAAAAATGTCAAATGTGCTCTGGAGTGGTCAAAAATGGCAGTTTTTGCTATTTTGCGGTTTTACCGTGACCTCAATTTTTTAGAGTGCCCGAAGGCAAAAACCGTTATTGAAACATTATATGATTAATTTCATGTCCAAATCTTGATACAAGCCATCTATTGGAAAACTTCATGCCAAACCATTTTATGGTTAAAATAACCGATTCATTTAAGCTTGCCGATCCTGCCCCCGTTACATAAATCACCGAATTACGATCCACTTTAGATTCTTTCCCAGAATTATAGTTGGTGTTTAGGTTTCTACGCAATTTCCCCACCCGTAGAATTCTAAAGAAACAAATATATATATATAGATCAGAACCATCATTACGGCTGGTTCTCTAAAATCAATTGATCCTCCAATGAGATCACTGACACATTAGAAAAGTGGAATAAAAAAAAGGCCCGTGGGCCTTTTTTTAACACCAGTCCTACTTTGGCATTTTATTCAACTCTTCAATTCCATTCATAATGGTAGAACCATCAATAGGGGGGAGGGACTATTATATAAGTATTCAACGCTTACTCTTACCGTTTTTTATTCTATCAAGCTCACTTTGTGGAATTCTAACAGCATCCTTTTCGCCAGCACCTGTCTTACTTGCTTGGATATCACCTTTTTTGATTTTGTTGTAGATGGTTTGTCTTTCCACGCCTAATTGTACCGCTGCTTCCGCTGGTGTTCTCATGGGATCGTTTTGGTTTTCCTCAGTAACAACAGGAAGGTGCTGTAGTTTTTCTTTTCTTTCAAGTAGCTCTTTTTTCAGAAGAACCAAGCCTCTTACCTCTTCTATTGCTTCCAATATATCTGCAACATCTTGGGGATTCTTGATTCTCTTGATAACTTTCTTGATCTTACTGAATGCTATGAGTAACTCGGGATTTGACATATTATAACATTTTATAATGATTTGACAATGATCAAAGATAATGAACCTTTTTGAAGGAAAAAAAAACCTTGGTTGTAACAAATCCGTAACAAATCCAGTTTTCACCTAAAAACAAAACCCCGAATAAATTAATATTCAGGGTTTTATAAATTTTACAGTGTTGACCCACCAGGATTCGAACCTGGACCGAGAGAACCAAAATCTCTTGTGCTGCCGTTACACCATGGGTCAATAAGAAGGTTGAATAACGAATATTGAATGTTGAACTCAGAATAAAGGAAATTTATAACTCATCATTCCTGCCCCAACGCCCGGATTCGAGGGTGCAAAGGTAGAAATATTTTCTTTTTTACATCCGGCGGGCCGTAAAAAAATATAGTAATCAGGGGTTGAGGGTATTTTTGTACTTTTGCGCCTGAATATTTTCCAGAAAAATCATTGTGACATGAAGAATTTTCAGAAGCTGAACAACATTTTCGGTTGGGCTACCTTTGTCATCGCAAGTGTGGTCTACCTGCTTACCATCGAACCCACGGCAAGCTGGTGGGATTGCGGCGAGTACATTGCCACCGCCTTCAAGCTGCAGGTGGGGCATCCTCCCGGGGCACCGCTGTTCCAGATGATCGGCAGGTTTTTCTCCCTCTTCGCCTTCGGGGATGTGTCGCATGCGGCCAGGATGGTCAATGTGATGTCGGGGCTGTCGAGCGGTTTTACTATTTTGTTCCTTTTCTGGAGTATCGTCCTTTTTGCAAAGAAACTGGTTCCCGACAAGGAGCAAATGACCACCGGGGAGATGTTTACCGTATTCGGTGCCGCCTTTATCGGCTCCATGGCATACACCTTCAGTGATACCTTCTGGTTCTCGGCGGTCGAGGGGGAAGTTTACGCGATGTCCTCCTTTTTTACAGCCATCTCCTTCTGGGCGATCCTGAAATGGGAAACGGTGGCCGACGAAAAGCACTCCTATCGCTGGCTGGTACTCATCGCCTTCCTGATCGGCCTGGCCATCGGCGTCCACCTGCTGAACCTGCTGGTCATCCCGGCCACCTGTATGGTCTATTATTACAAGAAATATGATACCACCAAGGTAGGCATGCTGCTAACCTTTATCATCTCCATCTTGGTACTGGCCTTTGTCATGTTCGTGATCATCCCCTGGACGGTTGAACTTTCGGGCAAATTTGAACTGCTGTTTGTAAACGGTTTCGGGCTGCCATTCAATTCGGGTACCATTTTCTATTTTGCCCTCATCGTTGTTATGCTGATATGGGGTCTCTATATCACCAGGAAAAAGGGAAAAACGGTGCTGAATACGGTTATCCTGGCATTCACCTTTATCATGATCGGTTATTCATCCTTCCTGATGCTTGTTATCCGTGCCAATGCCGACACGCCGATCAATGAAAACGCCCCCAAGGATGCCATCAGCCTGCTTTCTTACCTGAACCGCGAGCAATATGGTGATTTTCCGATTGCCTACGGACAGTATTACAGCGCTCCCATCGTCGATTACGCCGACGGGAACCCAGTTTACCAGAAAGATCCGGCTTCCAAAAAATATATCGTCATTGATAACCGCAAAGGCACGGTGCCCGTATGGGATCCAAGGTTTACCACTATCTTCCCGCGTATGTGGAGCAGCCAGCGCAAAGGCTCAGCCGAATTTTATAAAAAATGGGGCGGCGAAGGGGTGCCCATCGAGGTTACCGGCCGCGATGAAAAGCCTGAAACCCGCAACAAACCCACTTTTGGCGAAAACCTGAAATATTTTTTCAGCTACCAGATCGGCCATATGTACATCCGTTACTTTATGTGGAACTTTGCCGGCCGGCAGAATGATGTACAGGGCTATGGAGGTATCGAAGATGGCAACTGGATCAGCGGTATCCCCTTCCTCGACAAGATGAGGCTGGGCCACGACCAGACCAACCTTCCCGACAGTAAAAAGAACCGCGGAACCAACAAATACTATCTTTTCCCCCTGCTCCTGGGCCTTATTGGTTTTTTCTTCCACGTTGGCAAGGATTACAAGGGGACGATGATCATCGGGCTGCTGTTCATGATGACAGGGCTGGCGATCCTTGTATACCTGAACCAGCAACCCTACGAGCCACGTGAGCGGGATTATGCCTATGCCGCCTCGTTCTACGCGTTTGCCATTTGGATCGGACTGGGGATCATTCCCCTGGTGAACTGGTTGCGAAAGAAGCTGACTGAAAACCTGGCCGTTATCGTCGTATTTTTCCTTTGTCTCGTACTGGTTCCCGGTATCATGGCCAAGGAGAACTGGGATGATCATGACCGTTCTGGCAAATACTCCTGCCGCGATTTTGCAGCCGATTACCTGAATTCGTGCCAGCCGCAGGGCATCCTATTTACCAACGGCGACAATGATACCTTCCCCCTGTGGTATGACCAGGAGGTTGAAGGGATCGGCACCGACATCCGCGTGGTGAACCTGATGCTTGCTTCGGGGCCATGGTACATCAACCAGCTCTACCAGAAAGCCTACAGCTCGAACCCGATCCCCCTTGCACTGAGCAAAGAGCAATACCGGCAGGGAACCAACGACATCGTGCCCTTCTATGACATAGGACTGAAGGGATATGTCGAACTGAAGGATATGATGGATTTTATCAAGAGTGATGATCCTCAAACTTTCATCCCACTGCAGAACGGTGATAAAATGAAATTCTTCCCCTCCCGCAAGGTTAAGATCACCGTTGATTCGGCTGCCTGCGTGAAATATGGCATCGTGCCCAAACACCTGCGCGGGAAGATGGTCGACTCCATCTGCTGGACGATCCGTTCAAACCAGCTTTACAAGAATGACCTGATGCTGCTGGATCTGCTTGCATCCAACAAATGGGAACGCCCGCTTTACTTTGCAGCTCCTTCGAGTGTAAGCCATTGCGTGGCGATCGACTCCTTTTGCCATGTTACAGGGTGGGTTTATAAGTTCATGCCGGTCAAGGCTGATAAGGAGGACTATATAAGTGGCATGGGCGGGGTCGATGCGATCTCCTCCTACGATATCCTGAAAAATAAATGTGCCTGGGGCAACCTGAGCGACCCGCACACCTACATCGATCCCGAAAGTCTTAACAATTCGGTCAGGCCCAAGACCAATATCATGCGCGTTGCACAGGGGCTGATGGAGATGGGCAAGAACAGGGAGGCTGTAGAAATACTCGATATCTTTATCAAGAACTTCCCCGATTCGAAGATCTCCTATGATATGTATATGCTTCCCTATGCCGAAATCTATTACAAGGCAGGGGCTCCCGAAAAGGCAAATAAACTCATCGAGCGGCTTGGCATCATCTACAGTCAGAACCTTGATTATTACTATGCCTACAGTCCGCAAAACCGGCAGTATTTTGAACAGGATATTCAAACTTCGTTGGGTGTGCTGAGGCGTTTGTCGATGGTGGCTTCCGATAACAAACAAACCCAGCTGGCCGCCAGGATGGATGCGCTATTCAATCTTAAGTTAAAAACTGTTCAATAGGAAGAACCAATCGGTATGTTAGAATCGATCATCTGGAATCCCAGTCCCGAAATTTTCAACATCGGAAGCCTTGCAATCCGTTGGTATGGGCTGTTCTTTGCGCTCTCCTTTTTCTTCGGTTACATCATCATGCAGAAGTTTTTCACAAAGGAGGGGATCCCCATTCCCCTGCTGGATGAACTGACAACCTACATGATTGTCGGGACTGTGGTGGGAGCGAGGCTCGGGCACGTATTGTTTTATGAACCCGAATGGTACTTGTCGCATCCCATCAAGATCTTCGAAGTTTGGGAAGGGGGGCTGGCAAGCCATGGGGCGGCCATCGCCATTCCCCTATCAGTGATGATCTTTGGTTGGGTGCGCAAAAAACCCTTCCTGTGGATCATGGATCGGGTGGTGATCACCGTGGCACTTGCCGGATTTATGATCCGCATGGGCAACCTGATGAATTCCGAAATCTACGGGAATCCAACCACGCTGCCCTGGGGATTTAACTTCCTTCGTTCCTCCACGCCTGGCGACGGGCTGGTTCCGCGGCATCCCACCCAGATCTATGAAGGTCTGTCTTACCTGGCCATCTTTTTCTTCCTGTGGTGGTATTATTACAAAAAAAATGGAAAACCTTCTCAGGGGATGATCTTCGGGATATTCATGACGCTGGTGTTCGGTATCCGGTTCCTGATCGAATTCATCAAGGAGCCGCAGGTTGGATTTGAACGGGGCATGATCCTGAACATGGGGCAGTTGCTCTCCATCCCGCTGATTGTGGCGGGTGCCATCCTGATTTTCAGGGCCTGGAAGATGGCCCCTGAGGGATAGCGGACGATTCTTTTATCCTTTTGACCAGGTCGGCGTAGTCGTTCCGGATGACCATCCCGGGGAAATTCTTCGACATTTCAACGGCATAAAGCAAATCAAAATCATTCTGGCGGATAGAGAAATATATCTTTTTCTCCATGAGGTAACCGGCAAGGTATTCCTGTTCGGTTTGCCCGGGGGTGGGGATGAAAATAGCCCGCTTTCCCAGCGTTACAAGGTCCATGATGCTTGAATAGCCCGACCGGCAGATGACCAGCGATGCATTCCGGATCAACTCCTGCAACTTTGCTGTTTCGAGATGGGAAAAAACATGGATCCTGTTATCCAGCACATAGGTTTCGTCCGACTCGGTGATCCCGCGAACCACCGCCACCTGCATGTCGATATTGACGAGTTGCAGCAGGATCTTCTTTTCGAGGATGGTTCGCTGCGGCTCAGGGCCCGACAGCATCACCACCATATCGAACCCGTCGGGCCTGAAAGTTCCGGCATGGTCATGACGGATTGAAAATCGCGACAATATCCCGATATAGTGTGCATTCCGCGGCAATTTTGCCGGGTGCGACAGCGCTCCGGCCAGCCCGCGGTGCGGCTCGAAATCAGGGATCCAGCATTCGTCGTACCGGCTGATAAACCAATAATTGATGCTGTTCAGAAGGCCTTTGATAAACTTCAGCCCGGCGGGAACCTGGATGTCAAGCTGATGCGTCATAAAAACGGAGGGGATAGAGCTATGCCAGCATCCGTAACGGTTGTCAGAGATGATCAGGGAGATATCGTTTTGAACCGCGATTTTTTTCAAAAGCTGATGTTCCTGCCATATTCCAAACAGCAATCGGGGTAAAGAGCGGATCATCCTTGCCACGATCCTGCCATTTCGGGGGTAGGTGATCACCGTTCCCGGAAAATCTATTACAGTCAGCCCGGGATATTCTTTCCTGATAAACCCAAGTGGGCGGCCGCTGGTAGCAACCACCACCCCGAAGCCAAGTTTGAGAAGCTTTTCAATAACCGGCACACATCTCGTGGCATGACCAATACCCCAGTCCATCGGACAAACAAGCACTTTTTTCATTTCACTTACGGGCATGGTTGTTTTGCTTTCATGATTGTTAGAAGGGTTCGACTGGTTATTCAGACCATTTCAAAATTACACTCATTTTTTTTTGTGAAAACAGAAAAGTTATTCACACCCTATCAACTTTTATGAACCAACCCGATTAACAGAGAATTAATTTGATTGACCGGAAGGGTACCAGGGCTGGTAAAGGGTCTCTTCCAAAAGGATTGCACGGGGAAAGGACAAAGCACACCATGAACCTTGTTTTATGCATTATGTAAATCAAGGTGAACCTGGCGGTTAAATTAACCCGGGAATATGGGAAGAAAAAGAAGGGTAACGAGCACAAATCATTAAACAAACGCCAGTATGAGGGAGGATGAATTAATATACAGGATCGGGCTCACCCTGATTCCGGGGGTGGGCGATGTGTTGGGGAAAAAGCTGGTATCCCTTTGTGGCAGCGCGGAGGCGGTATTCAGGGAACCGCGTCATTACCTGAGGAAAATGACCCGGATCGGGGCGTTGCTGGAGCAGGCAGTTGGCAATAAGCAGATCTTACTAAGGGCTGAAAAGGAGGTCAGGTTTACGGAGAAATACCATATTTCAGCGCTTTATTTCCAGGATACGGCATATCCCCAGCGGCTGAGGCAATGCATGGACAGCCCTGTGATCCTGTATTACAAAGGGACTGCAGCGCTTAATTCACAGCATGTGGTAGGTATAGTGGGTACACGCAGTGCGACCGAATACGGCAAGGCGGCAACCCATGAACTGGTTGCCGGGCTGGTCAGGCAGCAGGTGCTGGTTGTCAGCGGACTTGCTTACGGAATCGACAGTTGCGCTCACCGTACTTCCCTGGATGCCGGTTTGAATACAGTAGGGGTACTGGGGCATGGACTTGATACAGTATACCCGTGGCTGCACCGCTCGCTGGCTGAGAAGATGGTGATGCAGGGAGGCCTGGTTACCGATTTCCTCAGCGGTACCAAGCCTGACCGGGCCAATTTTCCAAAACGTAACAGGATCATCGCCGGGCTGGTGGATGCACTGGTGGTGGTGGAGGCCGGACGCAAAGGGGGAGCCCTGATTACGGCTGATATTGCCAATTCATACAATCGTGATGTGTTCGCGGTTCCCGGCAGGATCAGTGATCCCTTCTCAGAGGGAACAAACTACCTGATCAGGACAAACCGGGCCTCGCTGGTACAGAAGCCAGAAGATATTGAATTCCTGATGGGATGGAAAGAGCCTGTCGTAATTGAGAGACCGGTACAACGAAAGATCTTTGTAGAAATGACACCCGAGGAGGAGAAGATTACAGAACTGCTTCGCGAAAGGAGCCAGATGGGAATTGACGAGATTTGTATGTTGACTGAAAATCCCATGAGCAGGGTTTCCGCCTCATTACTCAACCTGGAATTTGAAGGTGTTGTAAAATGCCTGCCCGGGAAGGTCTATGAATTAATTTGATTGTTCGGGAATGGTGACAGAAGCTTTGAATCCAAGAACCATAACAATGATCGCAGATCCGAAGGAAAAAAGGCTCAGTAATTTAAAGTCACTGGTCAACAGGCAGAAATTGAAGATCCCATGGAAAAAGAGTGCCCCGAACAGGCCGGTGAGTGAAAATACGACCCTGCCTTTGATGAATTTAGCCATTCCTACAAAGAAACCCATGATCACGGCAAACATGATGTTGGCGGGTACAAAAATAAAGGCATAAAGGGTGGGAGGGAAGTTTGCCTGGATATTATAAAGGTTAAATGCATACAAAATCAATGCAAATGTTGAAAATCCAAGGGCGGTCATAATTGAAAAGGTAATGGCATCAATGGGTTTTTGAATATAAGGTTTCTTAACAAAAAAATAACGAAGGATGATGAACTTGCCAATCTCAGCGCTCCCGCCCAGGGTAATAAACGAAAAGAAAAGGATTCGTTTCAGGCTCCCCAGCGTATTAAGATTCAAAATGCTTGACAGGATCTCAGCGCCAAGCAACACCAAAACACCAGCTCCGCCTGCCAGGAAACTGTAAAGTAAACCGTTACTGAAATTGCTTGTACTTCTTTTTTGAAAATACAGGATCATGAACAGGGCAATGAGTGGGGCTAAAGCTATTGTTAGGTAGGCAATCGGTCTCATAGATCAGGTGTTACGGTATATTCCTGTCAAATGTAATTAATTTTTATACTTTTACAAGAAAAAAAATAAAGTTCACTCTTGGAAGGAATCGTTGTCAAATCAACCGGAAGCTGGATTTCTGTCAGGATGCCTGATGGAAGCAGAGTGGATTGCAAACTGAAGGGGCAGTTCCGCATGCAGGATATCAAGCATACCAACCCAGTAGCCATTGGCGACCGCGTGGAGGTTGAACATGCCGGGGCCGACAGTCATGGGATGATTACCCATATCAGGCAACGGGATAATTACATCATCCGCAAATCAAAGAATTTATCCAAGATATCACATATTATTGCGGCAAACCTTGATCATGCCTACCTTATTGTAACGCTTGCCCAACCGCAGACGTCGAACGGGTTTATTGACCGTTTCCTTGTGACCGCTGCCGGATATTATATTCCGGCAAGTCTTATCTTTAATAAAATTGACATTTACACGCCAGACCTTTTATCCATCCTGGATGAACTGACCGGAATTTATGAACAGGCAGGATATCCCTGCTATCGTGTGTCGGCAACACGCGGCGATGGTGTGCCGGAGATCAGGGAACGGCTAACGGGCAAGGTTAGTTTGTTTTCCGGACATTCGGGGGCCGGTAAATCTGCCATGATTAAAGCCATCAACCCTGCCCTGAATCCACGCATCGGCAGGTTGTCGGAGACCCACCAGAAGGGGATGCATACCACGACCTTTGCCGAGATGCTGGAACTGCAGGATGACGGATTTATCGTGGACACACCGGGTATCAAGGAGTTCGGGTTAATCGATTTCGACAAGTCGGAAATTCACCGCTGTTTCCCGGAGATGGACCGCCTGCTACCGCAATGCCAGTATAAAAACTGCACCCATACCCATGAACCCGGATGCGCCGTAAAGAAGGGGATTGATACGGGTGCCATTAGCACCCTGCGTTATAATTCATATCTTAGCATTCTCAATGATCGCTAAACAACTGATAACAGACACGGTCATACCGGTCAAGCCATCTGATACGGGCGCCTTTGCCATCGGACAGATGGAGGATTGCCGGCTCTCACACCTGCCTGTTGTAAACGAGTTGGAGTTCCTTGGGGTTATTTCCGACCGGGATATCCTTTCGTTACAGGACTCTGAAAATGAGGTTGGTTCGGGACTCATCCCGCTGTCCAAGATCAGTGTTGCAGAAAGCCAGCATATCTATGAGGTCATGAAGCTTTTTGCAGCATTGAAACTTACCCTTTTACCCGTAGTCAATTCGAAAAATCAATACCTGGGGGCCATAACCCTGCTGTCACTGGTGTCGCGCCTGGCTGATATTGCGGCCATACAAAACCCGGGAGGGGTCATCGTATTGGAAATCAATAATAAAGATTACAGCATCATGGAAATTGCCCAGATCGTTGAATCAAACGATGCCAAGATACTGAGTCTTTATATCACCTCATTTCCCGATTCCACAAAACTGGAGGTTACCATCAAGGTAAACAGAATGGAAATCGGCGCCATCCTGCAGACCTTCGACCGGTACAACTATGTGATCAAGGCAACATGGTCGCAGGAGGATGCTTACAGTGAAGGACTTCAGGACCGGTTTGATGCTTTAATGAATTATCTGAGCATCTGACCCATGAGACTACCCCGCTTTCCAATTGTTCAACTTGTTGTGACCGGGGTGGTTGTGCTCTTTCTCATGCTTTCAGGCCATTCCTATTGCCAGGAAAATATTGTTCAGAAATCCGATAACCTCACCGGAATAAAGGTTATCCGCAAGATCATCATCACCGGGAACAAGATTACCAGACCCCGTATCATTACCCGTGAAATGAAATTCAGGGAGCATGATACCCTTTCCATCCGTGACTTAAAAGCGGCGCTGGTCATCAGCAGGCAAAATATTTTCAACACCGGGCTTTTCAATTTCGTTACGGTTGATACACTTGTGGTGGATTCAACCTGGCAGATGGATGTAAAGGTGTCGGTTCTGGAACGCTGGTATATCTGGCCTATTCCGCTGCTGGAGATCTCGGAACGGAACTTTAACGTGTGGTGGGAAACCCGCGATTTCTCCAAACTTACCTATGGGATGGATTTTACCATCAACAACATGCGCGGCAGGAATGAAACCCTGCGGCTACTGGCCCATTTCGGGTACAACCAACTCTATGGTTTCACCTACAAGATCCCCTATGTGAACCGCAACCAGACCATCGGCATGGGGATTGGTGGCGGGATAGAACTTCACCACGAACTTGCCGTTAAAACGATCAACAACAGGCCTGTCAATGAAAAGGACAGTTCCGCCTATCTTAAAAAGATCCTTTACGCATATGCTGAAATGCAGCTGCGCCCCAGTTTCCATTCAACGCATACCTTCAGGTTATCCTACAACTATTATATTTTCGGAGGAGACATCGTTGCAATCCCCGGATTCAGCCTCGTTGCCGCCAGCCACCAGCAGTTTGCCACCATCTCCTATTACTTCAGGAACGACCACCGTGATGCTGCCTACTTTCCCCTCACAGGCTATTGCCTCGACCTGGAGGTGAACCACTCGATTCCCTACGAGACCGCACATAACAGTTACATCAGGGGAAATTTCAGGAGGTACTGGCAACTTGCAAAACGCGTGTTTTATGGCTCAGGGATACTGGGGAAGATAAGTTTTGAAAAGACCCAACCCTATTACCTGCAGCGCGGCCTGGGGTTCGGACAGGATTTTGTACGGGGATATGAATATTATGTCGTTGACGGACAGCAGATCGCCTTATGGAAGAACGACATGAGGTTCGCCCTGATTTTACCAAGAGTGGTTAAAATCGGGTTTATCAAAACCACGAAGTTCAATACGATCCCGTTTGCAGTATATCTAGATCTGTTTTCGGATCTCGGTTATGTCTATAATTATCAGCAGCACCTGGCTGAATTTAATGCGCAGGGCAACACCCTGCAAAACCAGTTGCTGGCTGGCGTCGGGCTGGGACTTGACCTGACTACCTATTATGATATAGTCGTCCGTTTTGAAGGTTCGATGAACAGGATGGGACAGACTGGTTTTTTTCTGCATTTTACGACACCGATATAGCAGTGAATCAACGACAGAATCATATTTTAACGTACCTTTGCACCCTCGTTTCAGGAAAATTTTTATTGTCATGAAATGTCCGTGGGAACAGTATTCATATTAACCATGAATGATTATTACGGACATTCCGTTTGACCCGAAAAAACAGATATTATCACATGAAAATTGCCTTGTTTGGTACCAATATCTCCGAAACTGTCGTTCCATTCATCCAGGATTTATTTGATGAACTCTTTGACCTGGATTGTGTTACCCTGGTATATCAGGCGTTCTATGAAAATCTGACAGGTAAAATAAATTTCAAACGTGATCCGGAACTGTTCCGGGTGCAGGGCGACCTTGAAAACAGGACCGATTTCCTGTTTTCTATTGGCGGTGACGGAACGATTTTGGATGCAGTCGGCCTGGTAGGCGATTCAGGAATACCTGTTACCGGTATCAACATGGGAAGACTGGGCTTTTTATCTGGTATTTCAAAAGAGAATATCGTCCAGGCCATCAAGGCAATTCAAATGGGGCAGTTCAGGATTGAAAAGAGAACCCTGCTGCAGCTCGATACCACCGGGAACCTTTTCGGCCAGCGCAATTACGCGCTTAATGACCTCACGGTTTACAAGTCGAATGTGATGACAATGCTAACCATCAAAACCTGGATCAACGATGATTTCCTGAATGCTTATTGGGCCGACGGACTTATTGTGGCCACCCCGACCGGTTCAACGGCCTATTCACTGAGCTGTACCGGCCCGATCATTACGCCCGATTCCGAAAATTTCCTGATCACCCCCATCGCCAGTCATAATCTTACCGTCAGGCCCATTGTGATCCGTGATGACAGTGTTGTCAGGATCCGTGTAGAGGGAAAAAGCCCTGATTTTCTGGTAAGCCTTGATTCGCGCATCGAGAAGGTTGACCAGGCGCTGGAGCTGACCATCCGCAAGGCCTCCTTTAAGATCAATCTGCTCAGGCTGACGGACAAGAATTTTTTCCAGACTATCCGGGAAAAATTAAACTGGGGATTGGATAATCGTAATTAGTTTGATTTATTGCCGATTTATATGGTTCAATCCAATAAATTCATGAATAACCCGTTTAGAAACAGTATTGAAAGAAAGTAACACCACCGCATATTTCAGGCATATGATCAGACGCTCAGGGAGATCTGTTTTCCTGGTTTTTGTTTTATTTTCCATCAGCCATTCCGTTAATTCCCAGGATCTTGAAGTGGGGTTTACCGGGGGTGGCAGTTATTATTTGGGCGACCTGAACCCTGCCAAACATTTTCAAAACACCCAGCTGGCCTATGGCTTCATGGCCCGCTACTGCCTCGATACCCGGTGGGCGGTAAAGGTAAGCGGGACCCTGGGGAAGATAAAAGGCGATGCTGCCACTTCAGGGTTTCTTCCTGAACGCGGATTGTCGTTTTCAAGCACGATTACTGATATTTCGGGAATCGTTGAATTTAATTTCATGCCATATTTTACCGGAAGCCGGATGAACAGAATATCCCCGTATATTTACACCGGGATTTCCGTGTTCTTTTTTAATCCTGTTTCCAATGGTGTTTCATTGCAATCGTTGGGCACGGAAGGACAGAATATTGGTTATCTTGGGCGTAAACCATACAGTACGACCGGTATGTCTATTCCATTCGGTCTGGGGCTGAAAATCAGCCTTGCCAAACGGTTGAGCGCCCAGGTTTATTGGGAGATCCATAAGACATTTACGGATTACCTGGACGATGTGAGCACCACCTACTTTCTTGATGGTGCAGCCATAAAACCGGGAGATCCGGCTGCCGTCATGTCAGATCCGACGCTTAATCATATGCCGGGCATGCAACGGGGAAATCCGAATAACAACGACTGGTACGCCTTTGTAGGCCTGTCGTTTACATATAAATTTAACCTGTTATCGTCTAAAAAATGCCGGGACCTGCATCATCACTAAATTCCGGCTATTCCTTATGATGGAACTGAAGGATCAGATAGATAAGAAAAAATTACCTGTACATGTCGCGGTGATCATGGACGGGAATGGTCGTTGGGCCAAGAAACGCGGATTTGTGCGTACCCTTGGACACGAAAAGGGCGTTGATGCCGTCAGGAATACGGTCGAGGCTGCTGCCGAACTCGGGATCAGGTTTCTTACCATGTACGCCTTCTCCACTGAAAACTGGAACAGGCCCAAGTATGAAATAGATGCCCTGATGAGGATTTTGGTCAAATCGCTTCATGGCGAGATGCAGACCCTGATGAAAAACAATATCAAACTTACGGCAATCGGGGATCTGAAGAGCCTTCCAGCCAAAAGTTACCGGGAGCTGATGAAATCCATTGCTGAAACTTCTCAAAATACCGGGTTGACCCTGATCCTGGCACTTAGCTACAGCTCTCGGTGGGAGTTGGTCGAAGTGGTCCGTGCCATTGCCCGCAAGGTTGAAGCAAAAGAGATGACCCCCGACCAGATCGATATTTCAACATTTACCTCCTTCCTTGCTACCGCCACGATTCCCGACCCCGAACTACTGATTCGGACCAGCGGTGAATATCGCATCAGTAATTTCCTGTTATGGCAGATTGCCTATGCCGAATTTTATTTCACCAATACCCTGTGGCCTGATTTTGGCAGGGATGACTTTTATAAAGCGATTCTTGATTTCCAGCATAGGGAAAGAAGGTTTGGGCTTACCAGTGAACAGATTAATGAATTTGAAGGAAAACTACGAAAATAAACCCGGATGAGACTTCGCGAACTGCTGATAATAATTCTATTCCTGCTATTGATTCAACCGCTTTCTGCCCAGGTTAGGCTTGGTGAAAGCGGAACGACCGATTATAATAATCCCAAAGAATATTACATTGGTGGTATGACCGTCAGTGGTGTGAAATATCTCGATGGAAACGTACTGATCATGCTCTCCGGTTTGTCGGTCGGCGACAAGGTAAAGATCCCGGGAGATAGGATTTCACAGGCTATCAGGAAACTCTGGGACCAGGGACTTTTTCAGGACATAAAGGTTTCGGTGACGAAAATTGTGGATAACCAGGTTTTTCTCGATTTTTACCTGAAGGAGCGCCCAAGATTGTCGAAATTTCAATTTAACGGGATCAAAAAAGGCGACGTTGACGATCTCCGGCAGAAGATCCGGCTGGTCAAAGGTGACTATATCACCGACAACATGATCATCAAAACAAAAAATATCATTCTGAAATTTTACAACGACAAGGGTTTTCTCAACTGTGCAGTCGATATCGTGACAAAGAAGGACACGGCATCAGTCAATGAAGAGACCCTGATTATCAATGTGGATAAAAATGTAAAGGTCAAGGTTTACTCAATTCATGTTCACGGGAATAAAGAAATTTCTCCCGACATGGTGAGAGGGGCCTTTAAGAAAACCAAGGAAAAGAGTGTGTTCAACCCGCTGAATGAGGCGGATAAACTGGTTTACAACGCTTCCAAGGATGCAGCCACGCTTGATTTCGTGGAGATCGGGAACGCCCTGGGCGAGCATGCATCCAACAACATCAGGATCCGTATTTTTAAATCGTCGAAATTCATTGATGAAGATTATCAGGCAGATAAAATGCTGCTGATCGGTAAATACAATGAACTGGGTTACCGTGATGCCCGCATACTGCGGGATTCCATTTCGAAAAACGATGACAATACCATCAATATTGACCTTTGGGTCGAAGAGGGACCAAAATATTTTGTCCGTAATATCTCCTGGCTGGGGAATACCAAGTACACCTCCCAGTTTCTGGGACGTATCCTGAAGATCAACAAAGGTGATGTATATAACCAGACAGCACTGGAACAGGCGCTGACTTATAACCCCAATGGCGCCGACATCCAGTCGCTCTATATGGACGACGGATACCTGTTCTTTAATGTGACCCCGGTCGAAACCCGCGTGGAAAATGATTCCATCGACCTGGAAATCCGCATGCATGAAGGGAAACAGGCAACGGTTAACAAGGTAACCATCAAGGGTAACACCAAAACCAATGATTATGTTGCCCTGCGTGAAGTGCAAACCCGGCCGGGACAACTTTTCAGCCGCGACCGGCTAATCCGCTCACAGCGCCAGCTTGCACAGCTGAAGTATTTTGATGCCGAGAAACTGACGCCCAATGTAAATCCCAACCCGGAAGACGGTACAGTTGATATCGGGTATGATGTTACCGAGACCTCCGCCGACCAGATCGAACTTTCAGGAGGCTGGGGTTACGGGAGGATCATTGGAACCATCGGTCTGTCATTTAACAATTTCTCGTTGAAGAATATCACAAAACTGAAATCATGGAGACCCATTCCTGCCGGGGATGGTCAGAAGCTCAGCCTCCGTTTCCAGACTTATGGCGCCGGATATTACAGCTACAACTTCTCCTTTACCGAACCCTGGTTGGGAGGACGTAAGCCATTGGCGCTCAGCTTGTCATATTTCCATTCAAAATACACCAACGGACTTGCCGCGAACAATGTGAGCTATGCCTATTTTAAAATCGACGGGATTTCGGTCGGGTTGGGAACCCAGCTTCACTGGCCTGACGACTATTTTTCCCTTTACCAGAGTTTTAGCTATAACCGGTACAATACCTATAATTATTCATCCATCTTCACCTTCGGTGGAGGAAATGGCATCTACAACTCTTTAGCTTACGGCATTGCCCTGTCGCGGAATTCTGTTGATGCTCCCATCTTTGCCCGGACAGGTTCGGAATTCACCATCGGACTTGATTTGACGCCACCCTATTCGATGTTCCGGGGGAATGTCGATTATGCTGCGATGACGGCAAGCGAGCGTTATAAATGGGTAGAATACTATAAAATTAAATTCAAGGGCGCATGGTATATCAATCTGGTTGACAAGCTGGTTATGACCCCCCGTGTACGATTCGGATTTTTGGGCACCTATAACACCTCCCTGGGCGTAACTCCTTTTGAACGTTATTATCTTGGTGGAGACGGCCTGTCGGGATACAACAACATGGATGGGCGCGAATTGATTGGTATGCGCGGATATGCAAACAACTCCCTGACACCGGGCTATCCGAACCCCGTCGGTGGAACGGTCTATACCCGTTATACTCTCGAACTGCGTTACCCCATCTCCCTCAATCCAAGCGCTACTATTTATGGCCTGGGATTTATGGAGGCCGGGGATGACTGGTTAAAATGGAGTGAATTTAACCCATTCAACGTATATCGCTCGGTAGGTCTGGGGGTCCGTGTCTTTTTGCCGATGTTCGGATTGTTAGGACTCGACTGGGGTTATGGACTCGACGCGGTACCCAATAATCCGGGTGTCAACGGCGGACAATTCCATTTCTCGATTAACTCATCCATTGATTAACACGAAGTTCTCCATTGTGGCATGGAATAGCAGGAACACGAAAAATAGCAGATCGGAAAACAGATTGCCTGGTTAGTATTATGAAAGGATTTTTAAAATATCTGAATATGAAAAAACTGGTTTTTTTAACAGCAATATTTTTCTTCGCCGCCATGGTGATGCAGGCGCAGAAATTTGCCTATGTTGACACACAGTATATCCTGGATAATATCCCCGAATTTGCAGAGGCACAGTCGCAGCTCGATGACCTGTCTGCGCAATGGCAAAAGGAGATAGAGGCGAAGTTTGCCGAAGTTGACAAAATGTACAAGGATTATCAGACACAGTCGGTATTGCTTCCCGACGACATGAAAAAGAAAAAGGAGCAGGAAATTGTTGAAAAGGAGAAGGATGCCAAAACCCTTCAGCGTACCCGTTTTGGAAAGGACGGTGACCTCTTTAAAAAGCGCCAGGAATTGGTGAAACCCATCCAGGAGAAGGTTTACAATGCCATCCAGGAACTCTCTACCAGCAACAATTATGCAGTTGTTTTTGACAAGGGCGGCAGCCTGACGATGATGTATGCCAACCCAAAATATGACATCAGCGATGATGTGCTGGATAATCTGGGAGCAAGCATGAATAACCGGAAGGGAAAATCAAAACCTGGCGCAGCACCATCTTCCTCGTCGAAACCAGGGAATACCGGTGGCGGAATCTCGCCGGGATCGGATAGCGGAATAAATCCGGGAACCAGGGGCGGAAGTGAAACCAGGGAGCCTAAGAAATAAAAAAAAATCTTAATTTTGCAGCACCATATCGTAGTATAAACCTTTAATTATTGAAAATGAAAAAATTAGCTAAGTTTTTTGCCATTATTGTATTGATCATTGGTTGTTCGTTCGCATCACATGCTCAGAATCCGATCAAAATTGGACATATTGATTTTAATACACTGTTGGCTGCCATGCCGGGGATTGATTCCGTAAAGATCAAACTTCAGAGCTACCAGAAAACCCTTACCGACCAGATGGATGCCATGAAGGCTGAATTTGAGAGCAAATATCTCGATTACCAATCACAGGCTTCAAGCATGTCGGATCTGATCAAACAGACCAAAGAAAAAGAATTGTCTGATCTGCAGGGTCGTATTGATGCCTTTCAACAGAAAGCCAGTACAGACCTTCAGGCAAAACAGCAGGAATTAGTCGCGCCATTTATTGAAAAGGCAAAGACAGCCATTAAGGAGGTTGCCAAGGAAAATAAATATACCTACGTCCTGAACGCCATCGAAGATGTGGTTATTTATAAAGATGAGGCAGATAATGTAATGCCCCTGGTAAAGAAAAAGCTTGGTATACAGTAATCGGAATTTATTGAATGAAAGCCGGTATTTGAAAGAGTACCGGCTTTTTTTGTAAGTTTTCCTTAATTTTGAGAACTGAACTTTTTGCTAAATTCTGCCAGATGAAAAAGCAATACAATCGCCGCGATTTTATCCGCACAGTTGCTGTTACAGGAGCCGGACTGATGGTTGGAGATGAACTTCTCGCTTCCATCCATAAGGATGAGCATGACAGTCCGCTCCGTTCCATTCCGGTAGCCCGGCCGATGGATAAAGTAAGGATCGGCTATGTCGGCGTTGGCCTTCAGGGGACCTCACATGTCGAAAACCTGTTGAAAATCAAGGGTGCCGAAATTGTAGCCGTTTGCGATATCGTTGAAAGCCGCGTACGGAGGGCCCAGGATATGGTTGAAAAAGCCGGTTTCACCCGTCCGGCCGGGTATTCAAACGGGGAAACGGATTGGCAGCGCCTGTGTGAACGTACGGATGTTGACCTGGTCTACACCGCAACACCCTGGCAATGGCACGTACCTGTTTGCCTTTTTGCCATGAACCATGGGAAACATGTGGCTACAGAAGTTCCTGCAGCCCTGTCGGTGGATGATTGCTGGAAGCTCGTCGAAACCTCGGAGAAAACCGGGTGGTATTGCATCATGATGGAAAACTGCAATTACGACAAGGTGGAGATGCTGATCCTGAACATGGTGAAAAAGGGGCTCTTCGGGGAACTGCTTCATGCCGAATGCGGGTACCTGCATGATTTGCGTTCAGTCAAACATGATATGGAAGGGGAGGGCGTCTGGCGACGTGATTTTTCCATGCATCATAATGGTGATCTATACCCTACCCATGGCCTGGGCCCCATCATGCAGTGTCTGGACATCAACCGGGGGAATTATTTTGATTACCTGGTTTCGGTTGGTTCCAAAACCCGCGGATTGCATGAGTACGCCGTTGACAAATTCGGTGCCGGAAGCACTCAGGCCCGCGAAAAGTTTATTCTCAGCGATGTGGTCACGACTGTGATCAAAACCATGAACGGTGAAACGATCGTGGTAACCCATGATACAAGCTCTCCCAGGCCATACAGCAGGAACATCCTGGTTCAGGGAACCAAAGGGCTGATCAGGAAATACCCGGATCCTAAAATATATATCGAAGGAGTCAGTAAAACGGATGACAAGTGGGAACCGATTGACGAATATCTTAATAAATACGAGCATCCGGTATGGAGTGAACTGGAGAGCGCCAGCAAGGGAGCCGGTCATGGCGGGATGGATTTTATAGAGGATTACCGGCTGGTAAATGCACTGCTGGCGGGCGACCCACCCGATATGGATGTATATGATGCGGCGGCGATGAGCGTGGTTCGGGCTCTCAGTGAGGAGTCGATCGCGAAAAATGGAAAGCCCGTCAGATTTCCTGATTTCACCCGGGGCATGTGGAAGCAACCGCGCGAATTGCAGGTGATGAAGATGATGCACGGGAATGATAACAATGTTAAGTAATCGATGATGAAAAAAAATCGTATTAAATACCTGCCGGAGGCTTTGCTGATCTTGTCGTTCCTGGTCTGTCTTCACCCAGGTTTTGGCCAGCGCTGGATTGAAGAACACGCCCGGGCGGTCATTACGCCATACCAGATACAGCAATCAGTCAACTACCTTGCTTCGGATTCATTGAAAGGCCGGGGAACCCCCGGTCCCGGTCTTGATTCAGCAGCCAGCTATATTGCCAGGCAATTTGCGGCATACGGGATTGCCCCTTTGAAGGGCGGCTATTTCCAGGATCTTCAGTACTGTACCTTTGACCTGGGAAGTGATCTCTTTCTCTCCGTGGTAAAAGACCTGGAAACCATCAATTTTGAACTTCAGAAGGATTTTATACCTTTTGAACATACCGGAAGCCTTCCGGCGGAGGGCGACATCGTTTTTGCCGGCTATGGAATTACCGCTCCGGAATATCATTATGACGATTACAGGGATATCGATGTCCAGGGAAAGATCGTCGCCGTTTTGCGGCTCGAGCCTGGTCAGAGTGATTCAACACAACCTCTTTTTAAGGGAAAGGAGCTGACGCGGTATGCCGGACTTACGGAAAAACAACTCAATGCCAGGAAGCATGGTGCAGTAGGGGTGTTGGTTATTTCAGGTCCCCTGAATTATAAATCGCTCAAGCCGGAGGGATACAACTGGCCCTCCCTGCCCAGTGTCAGCGCCAAAATCGCCTCCCCCATGGGCTATTGTAACAGTGAACGGGATAACATTCCCATGGTTTCCATCGGAGAGTCCCTTATCAAAGAGCTGTTCGGAAGCGCCGATACCCTGAAACGGATGCAGCAGCACATTGAACATGACATGCAACCCCATTCGTTTTTAATTCCGGGCAAAACCATGGCCATGAACATCGTACTGGCCAGTAAGCCCATCGGCGGGAGAAATGTGATCGGGTATATCAGGGGATCCGGAGAGGAGAAACCAGGTGAGGCCATTATCGTCGGGGCCCATTACGACCACATCGGTTATCTTAAGCAACATAAGGCTGACAGCGATTATATTTTTAACGGTGCCGACGATAATGCTTCCGGTACCAGCGGTATGCTGGCCGTGGCAAGGGCCTTTGCATCCATGCCAAATCCTCCTGAACGGAGTGTGATCTTCATCGCATTTGCCGGAGAGGAAAGGGGTTTGCTTGGATCCGGTACCTACATACGCCAGCCCTGGTGGCCCCTCGCCAATACGGAAGCCATGATCAACCTGGATATGATCTCACGAAATAATCCGGATTCCCTTGAAATCATCGGGGCCCGCCAGAATCCAGACCTGATGAAGATCATCAGGAAGCAAAACAAACGTGTCGGATTTAAGCTTGCTGAAGATAAAAGTGAGTTAATGGATCCCGGCAGCGATCATTATAATTTTTATAAAAAGGGGATCCCTGATATCTTTTTCTTTACAGGACTTCACCAGGATTATCATAAGGTGACTGACAGTCCCGGCAGGATCAATGCCGAAAAGGCCTCCCGTGTTGCACGTCTGGCTTTCATGACGGCATGGACCATTGCCAATGAACATAAACACTATAAAGTCATCCTGCCAAAGGCAGGGATGCCTGACTAACTCCTCGCCAGGGGGACTTAAGCAAAGGTCGGCTTTAAACAGGAAAAAAGCGGAGAAAGTGGTTTTGCCACGGACCGAGGGAGACATATAGCCCGGGATCATGCATCTCTGCGCCGATACGTTCAAATGCCACACCCGACAGTTCATCGTTGAGATTCCAGTTGTTGCCCGTTAAATCACAACCGGGCATCCTGATATGCCCCTGCGCGGGGAGCGGCGAATAGTTGACCACAACCAGGCAACGGTCAACGCTGTCGTACCACCACCAGGCCAGCAGGTTGTTGAAGGTGGCATTATCGCTCCATCCTGTTGCATTACAAAGTTGCCAGGTTCCCTCCTTGAAAACAGTATGGTGGATCGCATGGAGCAGCCGCTGACTGAACCCGAACAGGTCCGTGTCGGCAGGTTCGTCGGGACGGCGGCGCAGGAACACCGGCAATTTGACTTTACGTCCTTCAAACTGTCCTTCATGGTAAAGTTTCGCCCCCGGCAGAGTGGAGGTTATCACAACTGCCGCCCGGTTTTTTCCCGGCTGAAAGGCAACGACATGCCTGGGTTCATCATGATTTTCTATAAAACGGACCAGCTTATTCTGGTAACCCGTATCTGCCATCAGGTGGAGGCGGATATCCTGGGCAGTGTCGTGTTCCAGCCTGTCATAGAGCCGTTTGTCATAACAATAGTCAAAACCCTGGTGCTGAAGATCCCATTCCAGGTCCCAGTAGGCTTCGGCAATGAAGATAAAACCAGGATTGTGTCTTTTTACGGCAGGGATAAGTTCTTCCCAATAGCCGGATTCAGGTTGCGGACCGGCCCGGTTGCCCCAGGTTCGGGCGAAAACATCATTGATCAACAGCATGGCCATATCGCAGCGGACCCCGTCGCACTGATCCGCAATTGCGGTCATGGTTTCAATGGCAGCCTCGCGCAAGCCGGGATGAAATGCGTTGATTTGCAGGACATCCTGCCAGGCGGGGTAATAGGGATCTTTTCCACAGGCAAAAATGGACTCACCGATACGGGAGAAGGTCACAGGGTCATTCTTGAGATCGGACTCATCTCCCCTGATGAAGTATTCGGGAAACTCCTCAACCCAGGGATGATCCTGTGCGAGATGATTCGGTACAAAGTCAAGGATAAGCCCGATTTCCCGCTGCGCCAGCCGGAGCCGTGCTTTGGCCAGGCCATCATTGCCGCCAAGGTGGGCATCAACAACATACCGGTGAACACAGTATGGCGATCCAACATTGTCTTCTAATGTGACATCGGCCAGTGCCCTGCGAAAATCGGCCAGGTTCCCTGCATGCTGGTTTGAAATCTCAATTCCTCTGGGACTTCTTTCCCATACGCCCATGAGCCAGATCACCTCAACTTTGAGATGGGCTATTTCATCCCATATCTCATCCGGGACATTGCCCAGGGTGACCGGGTAATTCATCTTCCGGCTCAGCTCCTCCAGCCATACCCAGGTATTGATCTCATAGATAACAGGATTTCTTTTCCAGGATGGCATAGGAATTGATTTTATTGAGGTTTATAAAGCCCTGCTGACGTAGTCCTTCAGCAGTAAATGACCATACTCAGGGAGTTTTCCAGCGGTCGAGACGGGAAGCAATAAAGCTGATCACCTTCTGGTGCTCCTCCTTGCCCGAACCGGATACATCAATGGGTTCCCCAAAGGCGATATGGACGGGTTTATTCCGGCTGATCGGCCCGAGGTAATTTGAGAATTTTCCGAATCCCCAGAAGTCAGTTTTCACGGCTACCGGGATGATCTGGGTATTGGTTTTTGCTGCCAGTTTTGTTCCCAGGGAGTTGAACTCAGAAGGGATAAATTCAGTGCGGCGGGTGCTTTGCGGGAAAATAATGATGGAAATTCCCTTCTTTAGCCTGTCGGGCCCCTGTTCCAATACAATCCTGAAATCTTCACGCGGGTTGGAACGGCTCAGTACGATGGGGTTTCGTGAAAGCATGACATCTTTGAAGGCCCAATGTTTGACCAACGCCTCCTTCACGACAAAGGTAACATTCGTAAGCGGTTGTATGATGCCCGGCAGGATCATGGTTTCAAGGGTACTCATGTGGTTGCTCAGGAAAATGACCGGTTTGCGGCAATTCCGGATATTATCCAGCCCGGTAATATGGATGCGGCCGCCACAACGTTCCACATCGGTGAAGATGTCATGAGATGAATTTATCCAGTGCGCGGAGTCGTAGATTCCCTGCCTCGAAAGACTTCTCGAACGGAATACGGTCCTTAAAAACAAGGAGGTAAAGATAAACCTGGAATTGAAGGTAAGCCGGTCGGGAAGAAAATGTGGTGTGCCTTCAGGCGTATGATATTCGTTTGCGGCTGTAATTTCTGTGCGCATGGTCAGTCGTTTATTATTCTTACTTCGGTACGGCGGTTTTGCTGGCGACCCTCTTCGGTTGAATTGTCGGCAACCGGCTGCGTTTCTCCATATCCTTTGGCCTTCACTTGCGATGGTTTGATCCCCTTACCAAGCAGGAAATCCCTTACCGACCCGGCCCTGCCGGCCGACAGCAACTGGTTGGCTCCGGCCGGGCCGACATTGTCGGTATGCCCTGCAATCTCAATAACCATAGCCGGCTTGGTTTTGAGCGCGTCAACCAGTTCATTCAGGGCAGGAAAGGATTCCTTCGTTAAAGTTGCTTTGCCTGTATCGAAAAAGACATTTTTCAAGGTGAATGTTCTGGGAGGATCATACTTCATACTCAGGGTATACGACATCCGGTGTTCGCCCCCGGGTACATCCACATCATGGTACCTGACCTGCTGGCTGAAGTGTTTGTAGAAGATATCATATTTGTCTGAAGAGGGGATGATGATGGTGCATTTTCCTTCAGCACTGGTGGTTCCCGGGTAACTTTTTTTTGTTTTCTGGCTGATCAGCGTGATGACCTCTCCCTCCCTGGGTTTACCGCTTTTACTGGTTGCCACCACGTTGAATACCGATTCGTTTTCCGAATGCGTAACCTCCTGCCCGTTGCTTGCGGAGGAGAAAAGGCAAAATATCATCAGGAAAAAAGAGGTTGAAAAAAAATGTAATTTCATGATAATCAGTTTGTTGTGATAAACGTAGCAGTTCTGTAATGAATAACCAAAGATAGGGAGTTTTTAAATTACGGGAGCTATACCCTTTTTTCTTAATATTGTTATAAATACCATGGATGATGAATAAGCTGAGAACGCTTTTCTTATGTTGCCTGCTGGTGGCGTCAATCCCATCATTTGCCAAAGTGAGGTTGCCTTCGCTTCTTGCGTCGGGGATGGTTTTACAGCAGCAGTCGGTTGTAAATGTCTGGGGATGGGCATCTCCCGGCGAGAAGGTCACCATTACAGCAAGCTGGCTGGTTGAACGACCATCCACAGTGGCAGGCTCATCCGGGAAATGGCTTTTAAGGATTCCCACCGGAACGGCAGGCGGCCCGCACACCCTCACAGTTGAGGGTGAAAACAGGATCGTTTTATCGGATATACTTTTTGGGGAGGTGTGGGTTTGCTCCGGCCAGTCGAATATGGAATTTTCCATCAACAAACTTGGCGGATGGCAACTCTATAAAACTGAGAAAAAAGATGTCAGGAACCATGATTATTCACGGATCCGGTTTTGCCAGGTAAAACATGGATTTGCCGGAACCCCTGCCGATACTTGCGAAGTCAGATGGCAAAAGGCAAGCCTCAAGACGATAGCTGAATTCAGTGCTACTGGCTGGTTTTTTGGCAAATGTCTTTACGACTTTCTGGATGTCCCTGTCGGACTGATTTCTGCAAATATCGGGGGAACGCCTGCAGAAGCCTGGACAGACAGCACCTTTTTAGCTGCCGGGCCCGGACTGCAATTTTACCTGTCGTCGCCCAATGGCCAGCACCGCAGTGAAGGAAGAGTGTCGGTACTCTATAATGCGATGATCCACCCCCTGATCAACTACCGGATACGCGGGGTCATCTGGTACCAGGGTGAAACGAATATCCTGGATGCCGATCTGTATGGCAGTCTGTTTCCTGCCTTGATCAGGAATTGGCGGCGGGACTGGCAGCAGGGCGATTTTCCCTTCTGTTTTGTTCAGATTGCCCCCTTTGATTATAAGGAGCCGTTTCCGGCGGCAGCCTACCTGCGCGAAGCGCAAACGAAGGCGCTTGCCCTCCCGAACACCGGCATGGTGCTGACCATGGATATCGGGAATGCTAAGGATATTCATCCGAAAAACAAACAGGAGGTAGGGCAGCGGCTGGCCCTGTGGGCCCTGGCAAAAACCTATGGAAGGGAGCCTCTTTATTATTCGGGCCCGGTGGTTAAAAAGATACAGCGGGAGAGGGGTGGGATCCGTATTTTTTATGACTTTGCCGACAGCCTGATTTCAAAAGGGGGAGCCCCGGCAGGGTTTACCCTTGCGGGTAGTGATGACAGGTTTAAAAGGGCCATAGCGGCTATAAAGGGAAATATGGTTGTGGTAACCTGTGACAGTGTTCCTGACCCGTTATTTGTCAGGTATGCCTTTACCGATACCTCCTCGGTGAACCTGTTTAACCAGGCTGGGCTGCCGGCGGCGCCATTCCGCAGCGACACCATCCCCTTTTTTGCACGGGAGGTGAAAATTGAAATAACTACCGACAGCCTCGATCACCGGCGAAACCTTGCACTGACCTGTTTTGATCCTGGTTGCCGGATTCATTATACTCTCGATGGAAACGAACCTGTGGAGAATTCACCACTGTACCAGGGAAAAATGAGGCTTGATAAATCGGCCAGGATCCGGGCAAGGGCGTTCCGGGATGGCTTGCCCTCCCTGCAAATCAGGAATGCGTCGTTCATCAGCCACAGGGGGATTGATAAGCAGATTGTAACCCGGTTTCCCTTTTCACCGCAATATGCCGGTGGTGCCAATGCCTTGCTGGATGGGATTGAGGCCTCCGACAAATTTTATGATGGCCATTGGCAAGGTTACCTGGGGGATGATTTTGACGGGGTGATCGACCTTGGCGAACCCAGAAAGCTTGATACCATTAGTGTTTCCATGCTCGGGGATCCCGCCTCCTGGATATTTTTACCCGTCAGGGTTGAAATCAGCACCTCCACCGACGGGATAACTTATGCAAAGATCGCCGAATTCAAATCTATCGATAACAGTCAAAAACCTAATCCGGTCAGGAGATCCTTTACCTGGAACAGCAGCGGAACTGCAAACGGTAATGCGGAAGGAGGCAACCCGGTGCCAGGTGGCCCTCAGCAGGCAAAGGCGATCAGGTATGTGAAGATTTTTGCCCAGAATATCGGCCATTGTCCAAAGGGACATCCGGGGGCCGGAGACAAGGCCTGGCTGTTTCTGGATGAGATTAAGATCTGGTAGAAAAAGGGAGATAGGGATAACCACCGGTCATTAAAAACCGGCTAATCATACCATCCGGCGTACATGTTATAGTTTCCCGAAATCCTGTTAACCTGACCTTCCAGCAAGGCCTGGTCGATATCCTTGACCTTTTTGGCGGGCAGGCCGGCCCATACCGAACCCGATTCCACAACCGTACCCTCGGTGATCAGGGCTCCGGCTCCCACGATGGAGTTGCTGTGAATAATGGCGCCGTCCATGATGATGGCCCCCATGCCGATCAGTACATTGTCGTGGATCGTACATCCGTGGATAATGGCATTATGTGCAATGGAGACGTTGTTCCCGATGGTAACGGGCGCTTTCAGGTAGGTACAATGGACAATTGCGCCATCCTGGATGTTGACATTGTTCCCGATGCGAATGGTATGAACATCGCCCCGGACAACGGCATTGAACCATACGCTGCAGTCGTCGCCCATGATGATATCGCCCGTAAGCGTAGCATTATCGGCAAGGAAACAATTTTTGCCCATTTGAGGTACAACGCCTTTTACAGATTTTATTAATGCCATCTATTTTGTTTAAAGGATTCGTGTAGCGCTCATTGCGTTGAAGACGCGCTCCTGGGATAATCGAGAGAATAATGCAAGCCCCTGCTTTCATGGCGGCGCCGGGCGGCCTTGATGATCAGGTAGCCGATGTTGATCAGGTTGCGCAATTCACAAAGCCGGGTTGTCAGGATCGACTTGTTATAGAGGTCCTCCGATTCGCGGTACAGCAGTTCCAGCCTGTCGAAGGCCCGCTGCAGCCTCAGGTTTGAACGTACAATCCCGACATAGCTGCTCATGATGGCCTGGAGCTCCTTCATCGACTGGGTGATCAGGATCATCTCCTCGTTCAGCACCATCCCCTCCGCGTTCCAGTCGGGGATTTCATGACAAAGGGAGATGTTTTTGATCTGGCTTATCGCCTGCTCGCTGGCACGATGCGAGAAAACAAGCGATTCAAGCAGGGAATTGGAGGCAAGGCGGTTGGCGCCATGCAGCCCGGTTGATGAACATTCCCCGGAGGCATATAGGTTAACAATAGAACTGCGGCCAAACTGGTCAACTTTAATCCCCCCGCAAGTATAATGCGCGGTTGGAACCACAGGGATCATATCTTTGCTGATATCGACACCGTTGCTCAGGCATTTTGCATAAATGGTGGGAAAATGGTTGATCAGTTCATTTTTGTTGAGATGACGGCAATCGAGCCACAGGTAATCTTCTCCGCTGAGCTTTAGTTCGTTGTCGACAGCCCGGGCTACAATGTCGCGCGGGGCCAGGGAAAGCCTGGGGTCATACTTGTGCATGAACTCTTTGCCGTCGCGGGTTTTTAAAACGGCGCCAAATCCCCGCAGTGCTTCTGAGATCAGAAAGGCAGGTTTCTCTTCCGGGTGATATAGTGCCGTAGGATGAAACTGGATAAACTCCATGTTCTCGACAACTCCCTTGGCACGATAAACCATGGCAATGCCGTCGCCAGTCGAAATCAGGGGGTTGGTGGTGTTATTGTAAACGTTGCCAGCCCCGCCGGTTGCGATGAGGGTGACCTTCGACAGCACCGTATCCACCAGGTGTGTGATCGGGTTCATAACGAAAGCGCCGTAACAGGTGATATCCTTCGTGCGGCTGTTTACCTCCACTCCCTGGTGATGCTGGGTGATGATGTCGATGGTGAAATGGTTTTCCAGGATTTCAATATTGGGGTGTTTCTTGACCTGTTCCAGCAGGGTGTTCTCTATCTCCCGTCCGGTGCTGTCCTTGTGATGAAGTACACGGTATTCGGAATGGCCGCCCTCCTTGGCAAGGTCGTATCTTCCGCTTTTGGTTTTATCGAATTTCGTGCCCCATTTGACCAGCTCTTTGATTCGTTCGGTCGACTCCTTGATGGTGAAACGTACCACCTGTTCATCACAGAGACCGTCACCGGCAATGATCGTATCGGAAATATGCTTCTCGTATGAATCGGGCGTGTACATGACTGCCGCGATGCCTCCCTGGGCCCAGCTGGTGGCGGTATCATCCATCCTTGATTTGGTAATGATACAAACCTTGCCATGCTTCGCCACCTTGAGTGCAAAGGTCAACCCTGCTATTCCTGAGCCAATAACCAGGAAATCAACATATTTTCTCATGGGGCAGTTTTAAAGGTCCAGCAGTAACTTAACAGGATCCATCCCTTCGGTCAGCATCAGTGCAGGCTCCTCCAGCAATTCTTTAACCTTTACCAGGAAACTTACCGATTCCCTGCCGTCGATTACGCGGTGGTCATACGACAGTGCGATGTACATCATTGGTGCGATAACCACCTGCCCATTTACGGCAATGGGCCGTTCCTGGATTTTGTGCATCCCCAGGATGGCGCTTTGTGGCGGGTTTAATATCGGGGTTGACATCAGCGAGCCGAAAACCCCGCCGTTGGTGATGGTGAAGGTTCCCCCCTTCATGTCGTCGATGGTAATTTTATTGTCGCGGGCTTTCACGGCCAGCTCCTTGATCTTCAGCTCGATTTCAGCAACGCTCATCATCTCGGCATTTCGCAGTACAGGCACTACCAGTCCTTTGGGTGCGCTCACCGCAATACCAATATCGATAAAGCGTGGAGTTACCAATTCGTCACCATCGAGCATGGAGTTTACCTGGGGAAATTCCTTAAGGGCAACGATAACGGCTTTGGTGAAAAATGACATGAACCCGACACCGACACCAAAGCGATTCTTAAACAAATCGCCATATTTCTCCCGGATTTTCATGATTCCCTGCATGTTGACTTCATTGAAGGTCGTCAGCATGGCCGTTTGGTTTTTCACGGAAACAAGGCGTTCGCCGAGCTTCAGCCGCAGGGTGGTCAGCTTTTTCCGGTCAACCTCACGGGTGCCGGTAAAGGCAATGGTTGCAGTATTCTCTTTTTTCTGACTTACAAACGACGCTATATCCTTCCGGGTGATTTTTTTTCCGGGGAAGGCCTGGGTGATCTCCCGGGGGTCAACCTTCTTATCTTCAATGATCCTACGTGCAAGCGGCGATGCGTGCAGGCTGACAGTGACAGGTTCAACAGCCGGAACAGCGGCTATATGGACAGGGGAGGGGGTACTTTCCTGAGCCCTGGCTGACGGCGATTCATCCTGCAGTTTGTTTTTTGCTTTTTGATTTGCGCCCGTCATGGTTTCAATCGTGGCGATCACGGCTCCCACAGCGATGGTTTCACCCTCCTGTACCATGATCCTGATGATGCCCTCCTCCGGCGTGGTAACCGGAAAGGATGCTTTATCGGAATCTATCTCGACAATCTCCTGGTCTTTTTCAACGGCCTCCCCGTCAGCAACAAGCCATTTGGCCAACTGCACCTGCGTTATCGATTCTCCCGGACTGGGAACTTTGATCTCTGTTGCCATATCGATGATTTAGGATACAAAGATATAGAATATTCCTGATGTAGATTCTGCTTCCTGATGACCCGGCTCTGTTGCAGTAATATGAACCTGTTCGGTTAATAAACCGGCAGACACGATGGTAAAGCAGCCTCACCTGAAATGAATATCGGATGCGGCACGACAGGCGTTTTACACCGAAACCCGGTTTTAATTTACCTGGTGTTCATGTTCAGCGCAATGCAGCCGGCATGATCCGTTGGCATGCTCGCAGGTACATTTCCCGAGGGCCTTCTCCACGATCAGTCTTTGCTGGATCTTATGGAGACGCGAGGAGCCTGTCGCCGGGCTGCCGCTTGCCGGCCTGGCAACATGGTGCAACGGTACCGTGTTGAAATTGATGGAGATGAACTTCCATGCCCCCATGTTGACGGGTTCTTCCTGCACCCATTCCCAATGGGTGGTTAGCGGATACCGGGCAACAACGGCATTCAACTGATTCACAGGAAGTGGATAGAGTTGCTCCAGCCGGATGATGGCAACCTCGTCTTTCTTCTGTTTTTCCTTTTCCTCCAGCAGGTCGTAATAGATTTTTCCGCTGCAGAACAGCACCCTGCGGATCTTTGCGGGATCGGCCGATTCGTCATCCAGCACCTCCCGGAAGTTGCCCGAAGTGAAACTTTCAGGAGAAGAGATACATCGGGGATGCCGTAGCAGGCTCTTTGGTGTAAAAACCACCAGGGGCTTGCGGAACGGCCAGTACAACTGCCGGCGCAACACATGAAAAATGCTTGCCGGTGTGGTGCAATTGACGATCTGGATGTTATGATGGCCGCACAACGAGAGGAAGCGTTCCAGCCTGGCCGACGAATGTTCGGGGCCCTGGCCTTCATAACCATGGGGTAACAGGAGCACCACTCCGTTCATCACCTTCCACTTATCCTCGGCACTGCTGATATACTGGTCGATAATGACCTGTGCACCATTGCTGAAATCACCGAACTGGGCCTCCCATATGGTCAGCCCGCCGGGTGTGCCAAAAGAATAGCCATATTCGAACCCAAGCACGCCATATTCGGAAAGCAAGGAGTTATAAATGCTTAGTTTTGTGCCGGTTTCGGAAATATGATCCAGCGGGATGAATTTTTCCTCGGAGTCTTCAACTGTCAGTACGGCATGGCGATGACTGAAGGTTCCCCGCTGGCAATCCTGCCCTGATAGCCGCACCGGGTGACCCTCTGCCAGGAGCGACCCGTAAGCCATGAGTTCTCCCATGGCCCAGTCGAGTTTTCCCGACTCAAGCATGGTTTTGCGGTCCTCCTGCATCTTGATGATCTTGCGGAAAAATGTTTTTCCTTCGGGCAGGGTTGTGAGCTTTTCGCCAATCGCGAAGAGGGTCTCTTTCGTAATGGAGGTATCGGGAGATGTGAAAAAATCGGCCGGGGTCGACCGTGTCAGGTTTTCCCATTGTTTGCCGAGAAATGGCGCAATATCTCCCTTGATGATGGTCTTTGCCGACTCGAAACCATTGTCGAGCAGTGAATTGATCTCGTTTTTTATCCCGGCAACATCGATTGATGTCAGTGAATTTTCCTCCTCCAGCTTTTTCAGGTAAATCTCCAACGGGTCGGGGTGCTGTTCAATGATTTTATACAGGATTGGCTGGGTAAAGCGGGGCTCATCACTTTCGTTGTGGCCATATTTGCGGTAACCAAGCAGGTCGATGAAAATATCCTTATGGAACGTTGCACGAAATTCCATGGCAAGCTGAATGGTATGGACAACAGCTTCCACATCATCGGCATTGACATGAAAAATAGGCGACTGGATGGTCTTGGCTACATCGGTACAATAAACACTGGAACGGCCGTCGAGGTAGTTGGTGGTGAACCCGATCTGGTTATTTACCACCAGATGGACTGTACCGCCTGTTTTATATCCCTCAAGGTCGGCCATCTGGACCAGTTCGTAAATAATTCCCTGGCCCGAAATGGAGGCATCGCCATGGATAAGGACCGAGGCCACCTTGCTGTTATCGCCGTTATAGGTGTGGTCAATTTTGGCCCGGGTGATTCCCTCAACTACGGGATCAACGGTTTCGAGATGAGAGGGGTTCGGGGCAAGGGTGAGGTTGACCTTTTGATTCTGAGGGGTAGTCACTTCATACGAATAGCCAAGGTGATATTTCACATCCCCCAGCAGGTCCTCATCCTCGTATTCTTTCCCTTCAAATTCCGAGAATATCTCGGTAAATGGCTTGTGCATGATGTTTCCCAGCACATTGAGCCGGCCGCGGTGGGCCATCCCCAGCACAAATTCTTCAATGCCAAGTTCGGCCCCCTTCTGAATCACCGCCTCCAATGCAGGTATCAGTGATTCCACACCTTCCAGCGAAAAACTCTTTTGCCCTGGAAATTTTTTATGGATGAATTTTTCAAAAAGCACGCCATCGGCCAGTTTACGGAGAATTCCCTGCTTTTCGCCGATGGTAAAGGCAGGAGTATTCCGGTGAGGTTCCATTTTTTGCTTGAACCATTCAACGATTTCCGGCCGGCGGATATAGTAATATTCAACGCCTACCGACTGGCAGTAGGTTTGATGCAAATGGGTAATGATATCTGCAAGCCTGGCATTTCCAATTCCGATCTCCTTGCCGGCCTGGAAGGTCTTCTGCAGGTCATCCTGAAGAAGTCCGAAATTCTCAATATCAAGCGTCGGCGAGTATTTTCGCCTGGTACGAACGGGATTGGTACGGGTAAACAGGTGTCCCCTGTTGCGATAGGAGGCAATCAGGTTCATCACCTTGAATTCGTTGGGATAAAGGTAGGCATCCCCCTGCTCTGCCTTGTAATTCTTCTGGCAGAACTCAAATCCTTCGAAAAATTTCCGCCAGCTTTCATCCACACTGTTCGGATCCTCTTTATATTGTTCAAATAATCCGTCAATTACAGAATTATCCATTTGGCTCAGGTAATCAAATTTATCCATCTTAACTTGGGTCTTTTGGGATTCAAAGATACTGATAAATGGTTAAAGCCGTTAATTCGTAATCAGAACCGAGGATAATCACATGCTTCCTGATCGGATTCCGCTAGCATCCTGGCAGGAAAAATTAAATATTACCTTTGCGGCTTCTACAAAGAAAACTCATGGAAAAGGCTAAACAATACATTGCAGAACACCGGGACCGGTTTTTACAAGAGCTGTTCGGGTTGATCAGGATACCATCGGTAAGTTCCGATGCAGGGCACAGGGACGACATGGTAAAGGCTGCCGAATTCTGGCGAAAGTCGCTGCGTGAGGCTGGCTGTGATAAAAGCGAGATCTTTGGAACCGATGGTAATCCCATTGTTTATGGAGAAAAGATCATAGACCCGGCTTTGCCAACCATCCTGGTTTATGGCCATTATGATGTCATGCCGGTCGATCCCATTGAATTATGGCAATCGCCGCCTTTCAAACCGGAGGTCAGGGAAGGCAGGATCTATGCCCGCGGCGCGGACGATGACAAGGGACAATCCTTTATGCATGCCAAGGCCTTTGAACTGATGGTCCGCACAGGTACCCTTCCGTGCAATGTGAAATTTATGATTGAGGGAGAGGAGGAGGTTGGTTCCATGAATATCGGACCCTTTTGCCGGAAATATAAGGAGATGCTGAAATCAGATATCATCCTGGTTTCCGATACCGGGATGATCGGGTTGCAAAACCCCTCCATAACCGTTGGATTGCGAGGCCTGACCTATGTACAGGTGGAGGTTACAGGTCCGAACATCGACCTGCATTCCGGAATTTTCGGAGGAGCTGTGGCCAATCCTGTCAATATGTTGGCAAAGATGATTGCCTCACTGACCGATGACCATGGGAGGATCACCATCCCCGGGTTTTATGAGGATGTGGTTGAGATTGGCCGCCAGGAGCGTGATGAGATGGCCAGGGCACCATTTGATGAGGCGGATTACATGAAAAACCTGGGCGTTGATGAACTTTATGGAGAGGAGGGCTTTTCCACAAAGGAACGTACCGGTATCCGTCCAACCCTTGATGTAAACGGCATCTGGGGCGGATACACTGCCGAAGGCACCAAAACGGTACTGCCGTCAAAAGCATGGGCTAAAATTTCCATGCGGCTCGTCCCTGATCAGGATTACCAGAAAATCGGCCGCCTGTTTGAAAAACACTTCAGAGAAATCGCTCCCAGGTCGGTAAAGGTCACGGTGGAGATGCTGCATGGCGGACAGGCTTATGTTTCGCCCATCGATACCATTGCTTACCAGGCTGCCAGCAAGGCGATTGAGACCACGCTCGGAAAGAAGCCAATTCCGGTAAGAAGCGGAGGCAGTATCCCGATCATCGCCGATTTTGAGGCGGTACTTGGCGTAAAAACCATCCTGCTGGGATTTGGTCTGGAATCGGATGCTTGTCATTCACCCAACGAAAGTTACCCCCTTGAAAATTTCTTCAGGGGAATTGAGACCATCATCTGTTTCTACCACAACTTTGCAGCGCTTTCACAGCAGAAATCATCCTCCATTCTCTGACCAGAAATCTGCCAGGTCGTCGCTGGTTCCGTTGAACTGGTCCCGGTCGCACCGGCCGATACCATCGACTTCATAGGGCGGATTTCCGGATGCACCGTCGGTATATTGCCACAAGGTCCAGTCTTCCCATACCTTGGGGATCATCGGCCCTGGCGCTGTGGTGTACTGCGCAATCCAGAGCCAGCAGTTCGACAACTCCGTCTGGCCAGGCTGGGTAATCCCGGCAGCGGAGAGAGCCTCCTTGATGGTATGTCCCGAATAGAGCCCGGGGTAGCGTCCTGTCATCTGCCATATATGATTAACAAACTGTTCTGCCTCCGCCAGGCTCATGTCGTGACCCTGGGGATTTGGTTCAAAATCCAGGACCATCAGGGTATCCTTGCCCACCTTCGACAGGAAGAAGTCGGCCTGGGCCACGGGATCGCCTGCCACCCCGAAATGGTAGGCACCGAAAAACAACCCTGCCGCCAGGATCTCATCGCGGTTCTGGTTGAAGGTTGGGTCGAAATAGGTGAAACCCTGCGTCGCCTTGTGAAAAATACCTGTGATACCGTCCTGCTTCGCGTCGCTGAAGCTTTTTATCGTGTTGTGATGGGAGATGTCGATTACACCGTTATACATATTCGCTGGTTTTTAGTTAATAAAATGATCATTCTGCCGGTCATAAGGATCCGGCCAGTTTCTTTCCTGCAGCATTAATTTCTGTGCAGGATGGGTACCCAGGGAGCCTGGAGCTCTTCCCTGGGAGGGTAAACCCATTGATGCCCCCAACCGGCTTGATATAATTTGAGGTTGAAACCGGTAACCGGGAATTGTCGGTCGTTCAGTTTTGTAACTGTAACAATATATTGAATCATGTTCTTTAAAGGCTTAATCAACTGTGTTTTGCGTTTTAATTGAACCTGCTCCCTGGGCTGCCCGGGCAGTCGACTGTTTGGAGGGGGCGGGGGATGAATCCTGCCTGGTCCCGGCTGATCTGAGTTTGATCGCCTTGTTTAACATGTCGAACCAGAAGGGGGCTCCCAGCGACACGGCAAGGGCAAGGAGTAAAAATCCGAGGATTTTGCTCCAGTGAGCGGATTTGCCCAGAACATAGCAAACGTTATGGACTGTCGTGTTATACCTGATCCAATGCTCCCTGCAAAGAACCCCGAAGGCAACGTTGAGGCAACTGTCGAGTCGCAGGCTTTTATGGGTTTTCCAGAATTTATTCTGAACAAAAATATGGTGCCTGGCAAGTACCCTGGCCTTGAATCGGTCAATGCCATAATCACCCCAACCCACTCCGATGATTTCATTCGAGGCCCTGACATCACCGTCAAGCATTTTTTTAGCCGAATCTGCCTTTGCCTGGTATTCATTAAAAAGAGTGTTGGCCGTAAGCGTATCCTTGACCTGGATTCCCTTGTCCGTAATTAAATTCTTAACCCTTGGATCATCCTTATATTTGTCGGCCGACTGGATTGCCATCTGAACCAGTTTAGCCCTTGCATCCTTGTCGACCGAAAGCCTTTCAGCCACCTTGATGACATCCACATTAAACATGACGGCCAGACAAAGTCCGATCCCCAGGAGAATAAACTGCGACTGCCGTTTATACCAGCCTGAAACACGGTCCATGGTGTCGTCGTACCATCCTTCCAGTTTATGGGTGAAAATTTCGAGATCATTGACACTGTTGGTAAGGTGCATCTGCAGGATCTGCCATGTATCCCGTTCAATCACCGGCAAAGTTTGTGCTGTCGTGGCATAACAGGCACCGTAAAAATCCAGTAACTCCCTGATCTTTGAAATATCAGTACCCGCCTGCAAATCCTGAATGGCTGCCTCGATTTGCGCTTCGGTGGCGCCGGGAGGAAGTTTGGAAATGGCGATATCCTTTGTTTTTGCAATGAAATCCTGCTTCAGAACATCAAGCAGTACCGTCGAAAAATTCTTCGTGGAGATATAGGAAGGCAGTGGGAAAATCCTGCTGGAACCATAATTTTTAATTAGCGGATGATCGAAGAACTGATGACCGATCCCGGTTTCCGTGAGGTCGTTCCTGTTTCCCTGAAAAAATGCTCTTATGTTTCGTATCACGGGCAGGGCCATGAACCGCTGGAATAGCGAAGGGTGTTCAACCTGTTGCAGGACGGGCGGGTTGAAACGGTCGAAAAATTTGTTGATTCCTTTCCTGATCACCGTCCAGAGGCTGTCGGAGGAGGTGTTGGAGAGCATCCCCCCGATGATGGCCCTCTTCAGCATCCGGGATCTGAATTTGAGCATCGTTGCCAGTATCTCATGGATCGTGGTCGCCAGCAGGCTGTATAACAGGAAAATAAACACCAATCCAATGGTGACATCCAGTAATGGGAAATTAAACATGGTTCCGGTTTATATTTTAACATGCCGTTTTTACGGCAAATAAAATTGAATTAGAATGATTACAAATATAAACTCCTGGAATCCAAAAGTCAATAGGTAAATAAAAAATAAATTAAAAGGAAAATCAAGATGGATAACCCCGAAAATGAATAACAAATAACTATCAAATAAC
>Ga0118677_10001708_pt1 | contig 45807 bp, 36 predicted proteins | sample AliMusrvi5mmetaG_FD_86154 | JGI IMG/M metagenome (GOLD analysis project Ga0118677, IMG submission 86154) | reverse complement strand
GATATCATTTGTTTTTTTCCTAAGCCAGGTTCATGAAAATATCCAACGGAGTCATCAGTGTTCTATTTATCGTCAACACTTATTGAACAAAAGTCAATGCATAGCGGAACTTTAAACATTGAACTTTAAACATTGAACAAAATCACAAATCTCAAATCAAAAATCACAAATTCTTCAATTATTACCTTCCGTTAATTGCAGGTTATGTAATTTTGCAATTATTAAAATTAAAAAACAGGCATGAAAAAAGTAATAAACAGTAAGAATGCACCCGCTCCGATAGGCCCATACAGCCAGGGAATTTTAAAAAAAGGGATGCTCTTTGTTTCGGGACAAATTCCAACCAATCCTTCAACCGGGCAGTTGGTCACGGGTGATATTGCAGAGCAAACAAAACAGGTAATGCTGAACCTGCAAGCCATACTCACAGAGGCACGCATGAATTTTTCGGATGTGGTGAAAACCTCCATTTTCCTTTCGGATATGGAGAATTTTGCAAAGGTGAATGAGGTGTATGCAACCTATTTTCAAGGAAACCCGCCTGCCCGCGAAACCATACAGGCAGCACGACTTCCTAAAGATGTTGGTGTGGAAATTTCACTGATCGCAGTTATTTAATTCAAATTTAAAACAGATTTGACAACTTTCAAAAAGTTGTCAAATCTTAATTTTTATAAACCATTTACTATGAAAAGAATTTTCCTTTTGCTCTTTCTATCGTGTGCTACTCTTTATCAGGCAATGGCCGATGAAGGTATGTGGATACCGATGCTGCTCGAAAACCTCAATCAAAGCGATATGCAAAGCATGGGTCTCAAACTGACTGCTGCCGATATTTACAGCATCAACAAATCGAGCCTGAAAGACGCTGTTTGTTTGTTTGGCGGTGGCTGCACAGCCGAAGTTGTATCGGACAAGGGAATGATCTTCACCAATCATCATTGCGGTTACAGCGCCATCCAGTCGCACAGCACCCTCGACAATGATTATCTCACCAATGGTTTTTGGGCAACCGATCTCAAAGATGAACTTTCGAATCCGGGACTGACTGTAACCTTCCTTGTAAGCATGGAGGATGTCACATCTAAAACACTCAACGGTGTTACTGTAAATATGACCGAAGTGCAGCGCACTGTGATTATTCAGAAGAATATTGCCATCATTGAAAGCAATGCAACAACAGGCACCAAATACAAAGCAAAAGTGAAGTCGTTTTATTACGGCAACGAATATTATCTTTTCATTACGCAAGTGTTCACTGATGTCAGACTGGTTGGCACTCCACCAAATTCCATTGGTAACTTTGGCGGCGACTCCGACAACTGGGAATGGCCACGGCATACCGGCGATTTTTGTGTATTCAGAATTTATGCGGATAAGAATAATGAGCCTGCTGCGTATGCTGATTCCAACGTTCCTTACAAACCAAAAAAATCACTCACCATTTCTTTGAAAGGTGTGAAGAAGGGCGATTTTACAATGGTGTACGGCTTTCCCGGAAGAACACAGGAATATCTTACATCCTATGCCGTGGATCTTATCGGCAACAAGGAAGACCCCACGATGGTAGGCATACGCGATGTAAAACTCAACCTGATGAGAGCTGCAATGAATGAAAGCAAACTGGTTAAACTGCAGTATTCATCAAAGTATGTGAGTGTGGCCAATTACTGGAAAAAATGGGCAGGCGAAAGTAAAGGATTGAAAGATGTTGATGCCGTCGGAAAGAAAAAAGCGCTGGAGGCTGAATTCACTGCATGGGTAAATGCCAATGACAGCAGAAAGTTGAAATACGGAGGTCTTCTCAAAGAATTTGAAAAAGTTTATGCTGCTTATACACCCGTCGCGCTCGCCTACGACTACTATGCTGAAGCGGGCATCAGCAACGAGATCATCAGGTATGCCTGGGGATATAATGCACTCATTAAAAAATGCAACGACAAAACGGTGAACGATACTATCATCACAAAGTTTATCGAACAATCAAAAACCGTTGCAAAATCATATTTCAAGAATTTCAATGAGGCGCTGGATAAAAAGATATTCATCGCTATGATGAGTATCTATTATAAGGATGCCGACACTCTTTATCAACCGGAGGTTTTCAGGACAGTGATCAGGGATAAATTTAAAGGGGATATTGCAAAATATGCCGATTACATTTACGGAAAATCTGCTTTGACATCGCTTGATAAAGTTGAGAAAATGCTTGCAAACTTTAAACGAAGCAAAGTGAAAACACTTGCCGCTGATCCTGAATTTGTGCTGGCATCGGGGATCTACAATAATTGCATTAACCATATTCAGCCATTGTTCAATAAATACAACGACCAACTTGATAGTCTATACAGGATATACATTTCCGGACTGGAGGAAATGCTTCTCAACAAAAAATTTTATCCTGATGCCAACCTCACTTTACGTGTTGCTTATGGCAAAGTGGATGGCTACAAACCCAAAGATGCTGTTGAATATTTAGACTACACCACGCTTGCCGGTGTAATGCAAAAAGAAGATTCGGAAATTACCGACTATAAAGTTCCCGCTAAGTTGAAAGAACTGTACCTGAAAAAAGATTATGGAAGATATTCAACCGACAGTACAATGCACATAGCTTTTATTGCAACCAATCATACAACCGGCGGCAATTCGGGCAGCCCTGTACTGAATGGCAATGGCGAACTTATTGGCATCAACTTTGACCGTGTGTGGCAGGGAACCATGAGCGACATTATGTTTGACCCTTCAGAATGCAGGAACATTTCACTTGATATACGCTACACATTGTTCATCATTGACAAATACGCTGGCGCAAAAAGACTGATTGATGAAATGAAAATTGTAGAATAAAAACTTTATTAAAAAGTTTAAAATAAAATCACAAAAACATTATTCCATCGAATTACGAAAAAAGGTACGAACATACGAACTACGAAACTGTCAGCGCTTTCGTACTTCGTAAATTCGTAAAAAATTCGTACTTCGATGAAATAATATGGGGGAAGTTATTTTGAAAGTTTCACTTAGAATACTTGCCTGATCTCTTTTTTCAGAAATTCAAGCGCACTCTTCGTAACCAGTTTATCGCCCAAAGAAAGTTCAAATATTTTTTGTCCGAGGTCAGTTGAAGAGGCATTGTCATTCAATTTGGCTGCTGCGGTATTGATAAGTTTGATCATATCCTCCTTTGCATTTCTGATCAACTCCCATGCTTCTGATGAAACATAAACCTGCTGCGAAAGGTTATGCTCAAATTCTTCTCTGATAGAAACAATAAGTGTTGTCTGAAATTGCAATGATGACTGTTCGGATTTATGAAGGCGCATCACCAGGCTTTCGGGCGATATTCTTTCAATGAAAAGTACCAGTCGTTCGTATGCCTGAAGCCTGATCGGAGTGATGATCTTATAACCGGCCATTTTAATTTCTGCGACTTTCTTTTTATGTTCGTTGTCAAAAAAAAGCTTCAGCAAAAAGTAAGCAGTTGCCATCACCACCAATGATGGGATCACGTATTTTAAAATTTCAAGCAGGTCATTCATTTGTTTTTATTTTTAGGATTTATTCTTTCAATCAACTTTAGACACTCTAGTCACTTTAGGGCACTTTAGACACTTTTTACTTCTCTGCAAATATCCTAATTTTATTGAACAATACTACTTAAAATTTAATTTGATAATTCGAATGAGAATTCTATATCTTTGTCAAGGCTTGAATTTCTATTGTCTTTTATCAACTTTAAATTATTAAAATTATGAGTACTTTATCAAACAGGATCAACAACCTTTCAGAATCAGAAACATTGGCAATGGCCAGGTTAAGTGCAAAACTTAAATCAGAAGGATTGGATGTAATAAATATGTGCCTTGGCGAGCCCGATTTCAACACGCCTGATCACATCAAGCAGGCAGCCAAGAATGCAATTGATCAAAACTTCTCCTATTACCCTCCTGTAAGTGGCTTCCCTGACTTGCGTGAAGCAATATGCAGGAAATTCAAAAGAGAAAACAATCTTGATTTCAGTCCTGCAAATATTATTGTATCTACCGGAGCAAAGCAATCAATTGCAAACATCGTTCTGAGCCTGGTTAATCCGGGTGATGAAGTGATAATTCCTTCGCCATACTGGGTTTCTTACAAAGAAGTAATAAAACTTGCCGAAACCAACGCTGTTTATGTGAATGCCGGCATTGAAAATGATTTTAAAATAACTCCTCAGCAACTGGAACAAGCGATAACTCCCAAAACAAAACTTTTTATATTCAGCTCACCCTGTAATCCCACAGGCTCGGTGTATTCAAAAGAAGAATTGAAAGCGCTCGCTGATGTTTTCGCTCTTCATGAACAGATATTTATTTTGTCGGATGAAATTTATGAACACATTAATTTCAGTGGTGTTCACGAATCAATTGCACAGTTTGAAAATATCAGAAAGAGGGTGATCATTGTTAATGGTGTTTCAAAAAGTTTTGCAATGACAGGCTGGCGTATCGGATACATGGCCGCAACAGTTGAAATAGCCGAAGCATGCAATAAACTGCAGGGTCAGATAACTTCAGGCGCTTGTGGGATCGCTCAAAAAGCAGCTGTTGCTGCACTCTCAGGGGATCTTAATTCTGTAAAAACAATGTTAAAGGCATTTCATGAAAGAAGGGATCTTGTGGTAAGTCTTTTGAAAGATATCCCTAATTTAAAAACCAATGTTCCGCAGGGTGCCTTTTATGTTTTTCCTGATGCTTCATACTATTTTGGGAAAATTGATGGGACAACAAAAATTTCTAATGCTCCTGAATTATGTGATTATCTTTTGAAAAAAGTTTATGTTGCAACCGTTCCCGGTGATGCTTTTGGTGACCCCAATTGCATCAGGTTATCTTATGCCACATCAAATGATTTAATAACAAAGGCTATTTCAAGATTGAAAATTGCCCTGGATGACTTGCATTGATTGAAGCATTAAAAAAAAACTTAAAGTAAAAGGGATGCTGGTTGAATTTTATATTTTGGTAATATTGAAATATTTATATACATTTGCGCCAATTAATAAAATGTTTAACTAAAATTAAAAACCATGAGTTCAATTTTTATACTGGTATACGTGTTGACCGTTGTCTCAGTATTGCTGGGAGTAGCTGGTCTGATTACGCTAATCTACGGATTGGTTGTTAAAAAGAAATGCATGACAATTAGCGGAAGCATTATGACCTTCATTGCGATTGTTATGATGATCACTGGTGTTTTTTGTGCGGCCAAAAGAGCTGCGCATTTAGTGTCTCACAAGATTAAAGCGGATCTGGAATGTTTCCATCACTTCGGTCCGGGACCTTTTGGGCCAATGGGGATGCGAATGGATTCCTTAATGGAGTGTAATGATTCCATTATGTCAAAAGGCGACTCATGCTGTGCAAAAATGAAAATGAAATGTGGAGGCCACATGAAAAATGAAAAATGTATGAAAATGAAATGTAGTCCTTCAGAATGCAAAGCCAATAAGCCTGCTGAGAAGAAATAATTATAATTTTCAGTTAAAAAATGCCTGGTAATTATCAGGCATTTTTATTTTCTTTAATTAAATTCCTAATTTTGTTTCGATCTTAAAAATATCTTTATGGAAAGTTTTTCGTTTTTACCATTTCTCTTAATAATCCTTGCAATATTAATAGGATTGGGTGGTTTGACATTTTTAATTATCGGGTTGGTTCAAAGTAAAAAAGTCTTTTGGATAAGTGGATCGGCAGGCCTGATAACTTCTATTGTAGTTGTCATTTTCGGAATGGTAAGTATTGTAAGCCCTTTGATGACCAACATTTCGAATGGTATTAAAAAATATGATTTGAAAAACCGGCATTTTAATAACGAATTCTCAAACTCACCTGAATATCTTGATAACCCTGTTGACACTTCCTATGCTGATGTTATTTCCGGATTTATTGAAGATAATGAGAACAGCCCTGTTTATATTCGGGTTTTTCCCAAAAGAGAATTTGTTTCTCTTGGTGTAATAATCGACAAGGTTGAAAAAGGAATGAAATCCAAAAATATTCCAAAGGATATTTCACTTGCTGTTCACTTTGAAAAAGATTTTGCAGGGAATATGCTAATGACAGCTTACAATAATGAAAATAAAGAATTGAGTAAAAGCGAAATTTCAATTGATAAGAAATCAGGAGAGAACTGCTATCTGGATTTTACATTTTCTGGCGGGATTAATCTTTCGGATATAAAATTCTGTACACTTTCACTTAATTAAAATAACCACTCTAAAGAAGATGACATCGCTTGAAATAACTGAAATATTCGAAAAGTTCAACTCACTTAAAGCGTTGGTGATTGGTGATGTAATGATAGATTCATACCTGTGGGGTGAAGTTGAGCGGATATCTCCTGAAGCTCCGGTTCCCATTGTAAACGTTAATAAACGTGAGAACAGGCTTGGTGGTGCTGCCAATGTAGCATTGAATCTGCAGGCACTCGGAGCAACACCTTTTTTGTGTTCGGTAATAGGTGATGAACCAAAAGGTGAAACCCTCATTCAATTAATGCAGAGTCAGGGATTGAGCAACGAAGGGATTGTAAAAAGCCCAAACAGGATCACCACTACAAAATTCCGTGTGATCGGAAATAACACTCAAATGCTAAGGGTGGATGAGGAGATGGATACGAATGTACAGGATGATGAATCTGAAAAACTTTTTTTAGCAATTGAAAATCTTATACGGAAAGAAAAAATTAACGTCATCATTTTTGAAGATTATGATAAAGGTGTAATAACATCAACACTCATTGATAAAGTTGCCGGACTTGCATCAAAGTTGCTTATCCCTGTTGCTGCCGACCCCAAAAGGAGAAACTTTAAGAGTTATAAAAATATTACTCTGTTCAAGCCTAATTTGAAGGAATTAAAAGAGGGGCTGAAACTCGATTTTAATCCGAAAGATCCTTCTGACTTGAAAAATCCGGTTGATGAACTTCAGGTAAAGAATAATATTGACAACATCATGGTGACGCTTTCTGAAGCCGGAGTTTATTTCAGTCAGAAAGAAAAAAACAAGGACACTGTTGTTTTCAGGCAAACTATTCCAGCACACATCAGGAATATTGCAGATGTTTCCGGGGCCGGCGATACTGTTATTTCTGTTGCTGCATTGTGTCTGGCGCTTGGCTTAGAAATGTCTCTGATAGCTTCGCTTTCTAATCTTGCAGGAGGTCTCGTATGCGAAGAGGTAGGCGTTGTTCCTGTTGACAAAGAAAAATTATTAAAGGAAGCTTTAACTATGATTTAAAATTGCTCTTCTTATTTTTGATTTGCAATAATTCTAATTAAAGCTTCCTAATGAACTTAACTCAGAAAATTGAATACAATAAAACATCAGGTATCAAACAGCAAATTATCTCCGAAGGAGGTTGATGTCAGACAAATGTTTAATGACATTGCGCCGAACTACGATTTCCTGAATCATTTTTTATCTGCAGGTAGTGATAAACATTGGAGGAAAAAAACAATAAAATTACTAAGACCATTTCAGCCTAAGCAAATTCTTGATATCGCAACAGGCACCGGTGATCTTGCTATTGAAGCACTTTCTCTGAACCCTGAGCATGTCACAGGTGTTGACATTTCAGAAGAGATGTTGAAAGTTGCACTTAAAAAAATAGAAGGAAAAAAAATTGGCAATATGATCTCGTTAAAACAGGCAGCATCTGAAGATCTTCCTTTTGCTGAGTCAACATTCGATGCCGTTACAGTCGCTTTTGGAGTCAGGAATTTTAATGATCTTCATAAAGGATTGGAAGAAATTTTCAGAGTTTTGAAAAATGATGGAGTAGCTGCAATCCTTGAGTTTTCTGTGCCCTCAGCATTTCCAATGAAACAAATTTACCTGCTTTATTTCAGGCATATTTTGCCACTGATTGGGAAAATAGTTTCAAAGAATAAAATGGCATACAAATATCTGCCCGAAACTGTGATCTCATTTCCGCAAGGGAAAGAATTTAGAGGAATACTGGAGAAGGTTGGCTTTACAAAGAATCGCGCCAAACGTCTCAGTGGTGGTATTTGTTCAATCTATATTGCTGAAAAGAAAAGTAAAGTTTGATTTTTTTATAACTTTAAGAATAAATTATCGTTTAAAAGTGACCAGTTTAATTCTGAATTTAATATTTATAAACTTTCAGGTTAAACAATAATTTGAAGATTTATTCGTTACCCTGAATTATTAATACAGAACTGTTGAGAAGACACATTTTATATCTTATTTTGTTAGCCTGTTTTTTTATAACAGGTGTGCCGGATTATGTCAACGCGCAAAAGGTTCCCCACATTGAAAACCTGCCCAGATATGATTTAAAACCGTATCATTTTGGATTTTCAATATGTGTGAATAAGATGGATTTTGCAGTGCATCCTGTTCCAAATTACCATTCTTTTGATTCACTGTTTGCCATTCATGTAACTCCTCAATGGGGGTTTAATATTGGGATTGTTTCTAATCTCAGACTTGGAAATTATGCCGATCTGCGTTTTCTTCCCACACTTTCTTTTGGTGAACGAATACTTGATTATACTCTAAAAGTTGGCAACAAAACAAATGAGACTTTGAAAAAAATAGAGTCAACATTTCTTGATTTTCCTTTGTTGCTTAAATATAAATCAAAACGGCTATACAATGTCAGGGCTTATGTTATCACAGGGTTTCAGTATAGTCTGGACCTTGCATCACAGGCAAAAAAGAAAGCCAGAAATAATGATCTGGTAAAGTTACAGGCGAATGATTTGTATTATGAATTCGGTGTTGGCTTTGATTTTTATCTTGATTACTTCAAATTTTCAACTGAGTTAAAAATGATGTATGGTTTGCAAAACCTTATCAAGTATGATGGCACAGTTTATACCAATTCGATTCAAAGGTTGAATTCAAAAATTTTCCAGTTGTCTTTTCTTTTTGAGTAATTGGAAGAATTGAATTTCCAATTTTCCTGAAGATTTTCAGTTTTTAACCTGCTCAAAAGATATCACAGGGTGAATTTCCCAACAGGTATATGAGTGCATGGGTCTGTTGGTCTTCTTATCATGCTTTCCTCTGAGAGTTCCGCTATTCAAATGAATACCATCGAAAAATAATTGCCCCGTTATTTTTACATAGATAGCAGGTGTTATTGCTTTTCCTTTTGTATTAAAGTCGTGTCCTTTTAGTATAGTTTCATTAACGAAATTTCTGGCCTTGGAGACACTGTCCTTTAACCCGGAATCATTTTTTACAAACTCAGGATAGGGTACTTCAATGATCAGGCAACTATCAGTCCATTCTTTACCGGGAAGTATCTGTATATGGTAATCTCCATCACTTTTCTTTTCATCCTTTTCCAGAGCAACCAAATGGATATAACCAAATGTTGTAATGATATCACCCTCCCTATAATACTTACCATTGAGTTTCACGGAATCGGCAATACGGTTTTCATTATATTGGTTCCTGTTATAATTTTCAACAGGAGCGGGCAACTTAAGCAGGTCAATCAATGCAATGGTTTTTCTTACCTGATGGTCCGGAATACTTGTTTTGATGCTCCACCTGTCTTTCCCTGGTTTAAGATCAGTTTCCTGTGCAAAGTTGCAGGAATAAACAAGGCATACCATAAGAGCCATGGCGGCCATCAGGGCTGTTTTAAACCGTATGGAAAGTGTTGTTTTTTTCATGCTATTTTGCTTCATAAAGAAATAAACAATAAACAACCTGAAAGATCAAAATGAGATTACTCATTTTTGCCGTGACATTGCTTGTATTTCTTACCGCTTCCGCAAGGACAAGGGTCATTTCTGCCAACCTTCTTTTCAACTCTCACCGGCTCCGTTCTGCGTTGTTCAGGTTGTTTATTTGCTTGTCCTCCGCCACTGCCACTTTCAGGAACATCAGAACGACCTGTTTGCAGATTACTCATGTCTGTTCTTTCAGGAGCTTCTGCTTCGTGGACTTCATCAGGATCATCAATAGGAACATTGCCTTTGAAAAGAAATGACACAATATCTTTATTCACTTTTTGAATCATCTTTTTAAACAATTCAAACGATTCGAACTTGTAAATAAGTAGAGGATCTTTTTGTTCGTAGGTAGCATTTTGAACTGATTGTTTCAGGTCGTCAAGTTCACGCAAATGTTCTTTCCACTCATCATCAATCATAGCAAGTGTTACACCTTTTTCAATCGAAAGCATGATCTCCTTGCCTTTGGTATCATAGGATTTTTTGATATTGGCAAGCACCTGCATTGTTTTCAATCCATCAGTTATAGGTATCGCAATATTATCATAACGGTTTTTATGATTTTCGTAAATATCTTTAATGATGGGGTAAACACGCTGGCTTGTGTAATCCTGTTTTTCTTTATAATTCTTTCTTATTTCATCATAGATAAGATCAGTGATCTCACCTGTATTCATGTTGAAGAATTCTTTTTCTGTGAATTTTACATCTACTCCAAAAATTCTGAAAACTTCAAATTTAAATCCTTCGAAATCCCGTTCTTCCTGGAAATCCATGACGATGCTTTCACTTACATCGAATTGGATATTTGCAAGGTCAATAGATAGTTTATCTCCGAATAATGCATTGCGGCGTTTGGTGTAAATCACATCACGTTGCTGATTCATCACATCATCATATTCGAGAAGACGTTTACGAATACCGAAATTGTTTTCTTCAACTTTCTTCTGTGCACGTTCGATGGCTTTGGTGATCATGGAATGTTGGATCATTTCGCCTTCTTTAAGGCCAAGGCGGTCCATCATACTTGCTATACGTTCAGAACCGAATAGACGCATCAGATCATCCTCAAGAGAAACGAAAAACTGAGAAGTACCCGGGTCTCCCTGACGTCCAGCACGACCACGCAACTGCCGGTCAACACGACGTGATTCATGGCGCTCTGTACCAATGATGGCAAGACCTCCTGCATCAACTACACCCGGCCCTAGTTTGATATCAGTACCACGACCTGCCATATTTGTCGCAATAGTAATGGTTCCTGCTTGTCCTGCTGCCAGAACAATTTCAGCTTCTCTCTGATGCAATTTTGCATTCAGTACATTGTGTTTAAGATTTCGCATCTTCAACATCCTGCTGAGCAATTCAGATATTTCAACCGAAGTTGTACCAACAAGTACAGGGCGTCCTCCTTTTACCAGTTCAACAATATCTTCTATAACCGCATTGTATTTCTCACGTTTAGTTTTATAAACAAGGTCCTGCCTGTCATTCCTGATGACAGGTCTGTTTGTTGGAATAACAACAACATCGAGTTTGTAAATATCCCAGAATTCACCTGCTTCTGTCTCTGCAGTCCCTGTCATACCTGCAAGTTTGAGGTACATACGGAAATAATTTTGCAGAGTAATAGTTGCATAAGTTTGGGTTGCAGCTTCGATTTTTACATTTTCCTTAGCTTCGATAGCCTGATGAAGACCATCAGAATAGCGTCGTCCTTCAAGAATACGTCCTGTCTGCTCATCAACAATTTTTATCTTGTTATCCATCACAACATATTCCACATCATTTTCGAAAAGTGTATATGCTTTGAGGAGTTGATTTGCTGAATGTATTCTGTCGGATTTGATGGAGAAATCCTGCATCAGCGTATTTTTCTGTGCTAACTTTTCCTGTGGTGTGAGTGAAGACTTTTCAAGATCGGCAATGATAGCGCCAACGTCAGGAATGATAAAGAATTTGTTGTCATCAGTAAAGCTTGTAACAAAGTCAATACCTTTATCCGTAAGCTCTATTGTGTTGTTTTTTTCATCAATAACAAAGTAAAGTTCATCATCAACGATATGCATGTTTTTTTGCTGCTCGGCAATATAAAAGTTCTCCGTTTTCTGCATCATGACTTTTATACCCGGTTCACTTAGGAACTTGATCAGCGCTTTGTTTTTTGGCAATCCCCTGTAAGCTCTGAAAAGAAGTTTACATCCATCCTTCTCGTTCTCAGATTTGGAATTGTCATTGAGCAGCCTTTTTGAATCTGCAAGAATTGTAGTTACAAGGTTCCTTTGAGCATTATAAATTTTCTCAACGATTGGTTTGAGATATTTAAACTCCTGTTTGTCTCCCTTGGGAGTCGGACCTGAAATAATAAGAGGTGTTCGTGCATCATCAATGAGTACGGAGTCAACTTCGTCAACAATCGCAAAATTGTGCTTACGTTGTACAAGTTCTTCCGGGCTGCGGGCCATATTGTCCCTCAGATAATCGAAACCAAATTCGTTGTTGGTACCATAGGTAATATCGGCAAGGTAAGCATTCCTTCTCTCATCAGAATTTGGTTCATGCTTATCAATACAGTCAACTTTTAATCCGTGAAATTCAAAAAGAACTCCCATCCATTCGGAGTCACGTTTTGCAAGGTAATCATTGACGGTTACAATATGAACTCCCTTGCCGGGAAGGGCATTCAGATACATAGGCAAAGTTGCAACCAGGGTCTTTCCTTCACCTGTAGCCATCTCAGATATCTTACCCTGATGAAGAACGATTCCACCTATCAGCTGTACATCATAATGAACCATATCCCAGGTGATCAGGTTTCCGCCCGCCAGCCAGCTATTCTTGTAAAGAGCTTTATCGTCTCTGATCTCAATATTCTGACGTGTTGCAGCTAAATCACGGTCCATCTGTGTAGCTGTGACCTCTACAATCTCATTTTCTTTAAACCGCTTTGCAGTTTCTTTCATCACTGAAAAAGCTTGCGGAAGTATTTCAAGTAAAATATCTTTTATCTTGGCATTGACAACCTTCTCCAGTTTGTCAACAGTCTGATATATTTTTTCCTTTTCATCATTTTCTATGTCCAGATCATTTTGCAAACGGTCACGCAGGCTTTCTATTTCCTTTTCTTCTACTGCAAGGAATTGTGAAATTTTGGTTTTGAATTCTATGGTCTTTGCACGAAGCTCGTCATTTGAAAGCTTTGTAATTTCTTTATACTCTTCAAGAATCTTGTTTAAAAGAGGCGTGATTTCTTTGATATCTTTGTCGGATTTACTTCCGAAAAGTTTCTTAATGGTTGCTAACATTACTGTATTTTATTAATTTTTGAACAATCGTACGAAACGTGCAAAAATACTATAAATAAAATGAATATTACAGGGTTTTATTCTTTTTGATGGGAAACAAAAAAAGCAAATGCCTATTCTCCGACATTTGCTTCGTGTAATTAATGGTTAATCACAGCCTTTTATTTTACATTGATTTTTCGGGATTATCCCTCATCTTGCAATTACTTCTATGATAATTTTTAATTTCCAAAACTAACGAGAACCTGAACTTAGAAAAAACGTTTTTTCAAAAGACCTGTGGAATACAAGTTGACAGATACCCGGCTTAAAGAACAATTACCGTTTTGCAAAAATTAAAATGTAAACTTCCCTCTTAGGAAACTTTTAGTTCTGCGGATGTGCAACTAAATCATTTAATGAAGTGCTTTTTTTCTGTAGTGTTATTGTACATTTCGAAAAATTTGAGACCGGCCATCCCTGCCATAAAATATAATTTCCATAGCTGTCTTTTTTGTTATACACAGCCGTTGTCTGGTCATCAATTGTCCAGGTCATTTGTTTTCCTGTAACATCAAATGCGACCTGAATATTCATGAATTTGTGGTAAATCACAACATCAAGATAATCCTGTGTCACTCCAAGCATGTTCAAGAGCGTCGTTAGAGATCCTTGTCCGGGAAGACCTTCGAGTTTCATTTCCAGTGTAAATCTGTCAACAACTCCTCCTCCTACGAAAAATTCACCTCCGTTATAATTAAGAGTTGCGTAATCAAAAACCTGATCAATATCCGCAGCTATTTGGGTAAATTTACTATGCCCATAAACAACGTACATGATCAATGGTCCTGCTGTTGAAATAACAGTACCATCATTATTCAACTGAAATAAAATAACCGGGAATGCAAGTGAGCTGGTAATATCACCAGTTGCATCGGTAACACTTGTGACTTTCCAAACACCTTCCATTTTGGTTTTAGTTGGAGTTTGATCCTGCAGGCATGATGCAAGTAAAATAATAACTACTAAAGTAATTATCGGTTTAATAGTTTTAAGACTGTTAGTTTTTTTCATTTTATTTAATAATTTTGACTGTGAAAATACAAATAAGATGCCAAACTTAGGTGCAGGCATTTTATTATGTAAAAAAGCCACAATTGTCTTGTGGCCTTTTATTTTTTTGATTGTTAATACTCATCTTCATGAAAGAAGAAATCATCCTTGGTCGGATAGTCCGGCCATATATCTTCAATACTTTCGTAGACTTCGCCCTCATCTTCTATTTCCTGGAGGTTTTCTATAACTTCCATAGGGGCACCTGATCTGATCGCAAAATCTATCAGTTCTTCCTTTGTTGCCGGCCATGGGGCGTCCTCAAGTTTTGAAGCTAATTCAAGTGTCCAATACATTCGATTTTACCTTTTTGAAATTTTATGCAAAAATATACTTTAAATAAGAAAAGTCAAGAAAAAAATTCAAAATCTGTTTCGGTCTCATAAGCTGCTTGTTTTCATTTGATTGTTTGTGTGTTTACGTCAATTATTATTTAAAAGCGGCTTTGTTATTAATTATTCTTTCAAGAAAATCATGCTAAATGAGGCGGAATTCACCAAACAAAATATTTTCTAATAAAATTCCTTTAACTATTCCTGCTTTCTGAATTCATAACAAATGATCGCTGCAGCTATTGATGCATTGAGTGATTCCGGATTTTTTTTTGGCTGATTTACATACATAGGTACAGCAACCTTTTGTGAAATGAATGGCTGAATATCCGGAGAAATTCCGTTTGATTCATTCCCTATTACCACTATTCCGTTCTTCTCTAAACTGACTTCACTGATTTTTTTACCATCCATGAAAGCTCCGTAAATTGGAGCTTTTGAAGAATGTTTTTCCAATAGTTCTGTCAAGTTGGAATAATAGATATTTACCCTTGCAACAGAACCCATAGTTGCCTGAATAACCTTTGGATTATAGGCGTCCACAGAGGTTTCGGAACAAATAATATTGTTAATTCCAAACCAATCTGCTGTTCGAATAATAGCACCGAGATTTCCCGGATCTTTGATGTTGTCAAGAACAAGGATCAATTCTTTACCAAAAATATTTTCAGATAAAGGATCATTGGGCATATTAATAACTGCAACCACTAAATTTGGAGTTGTCAATCCGCTGATGCGTTCAAGTTCTTTCTGTGTTATTTCTGCAAACGTAATTTTTTTATTCTCCAGAGTTTCTCTGTGAAGAGACAACCACGCTTCTTTTGCATAAATGCAGTCGAACAAAAATTTGCTTTCAATAAGTTCATCAACAAGCTTTGGACCTTCTGCAATGAACTGTTGAAGTTCATTGCGAAATTTCTTTTGCTGTAATGAGCGGATATTTTTGATCTGATTTTGTGAAAGCATGATTGTTGTTGAATGAATAAAATAAAAAAACCTGTATGGAAATCCCCTACAGGTTTTCAGTTTGATTGTTTGAGATTATTCAGCAACCACTTCAAATTTCACTTCAAGTTTCACCTCTTTGTGAAGATTTATTTTTGCAGTGTAAGTGCCGAGTTCTTTTATAGCATCACCATCTACAGTGATCTTTTTGCGATCTATTTCATAATTGTACTGCTGTTGAATTGCTTCAGCAATTTGAATAGCATTCACAGATCCATAAATCTTTCCTGTAGGTCCTGCTTTTGCGCCAATCTTAAGAGTGATGTTCTGAAGTGCATCAAGTACTTTTGTAGCATCTTTCTTAATACGTTCTTCTTTGAACATTCTTTGCTTTTGCGTTTCAGCAGCAATTTTTTTGTTCATCGGAGTGGCAACAACAGCCAGTCCTTTTGGGATAAGATAATTGCGGGCATAACCGCTTTTCACTTTGATAATATCGTTTTTATAACCGATGTTATTGATATCCTGTTTAAGTATAACTTCCATGATCAGTCCTCCTGTTATTTTAATAAATCACCAACATACGGTAATAATGCGATATGCCTTGCTCTTTTAATTGCCTGTGCAATTTTCCTCTGGTATTTGTCAGAAGTACCGGTGATTCTTTTAGGAAGAATCTTCCCTTGTTCATTGATAAACTTTAAAAGAAAATCTGCATCTTTATAGTCAATATACTTAATGCCGCTTTTTTTGAAACGACAATATTTCTTCTTTTTAACATCAACGTTTATTGGTGTTAAATATCTGATTTCTGAATTTGCTGCGCTCATTTTTTTACTTTTTTTGATTAATGGATCGGGTTAAACTGTAGCTTTTGCTGCAGCGAGTTTTAAGTTCCTTTTCTTCTCATTATAGGCAATTGAATGCTTATCGAGACGGATAGTAAGGAAGCGAAGAACTTTTTCATCACGCTTGTAAGCAACCTCAAGGTCTTTTACTGCGCTGCCTTCAGCTTTAAATTCGATCAGGTAATAAAAACCTGTTGACTTTTTTTGTATGGGATAAGCCAATTTACGCAATCCCCAGTTGTTTTCATAAACAACCTCAGCTCCTTTCTCAGCTAACAGCTTATGGAACTTGCTTACCGCTTCCTTCATCTGGTCTTCAGATAAAACGGGAGTCATAATGAAAACGGTTTCGTACTGATTTGTCATTGTTTGTTAAGTTTTTAATTAATTTATTAATGTAATTTTCAAATGGACGGCAAAAGTAGGAAAAATATTTCATTAAACAAGTTTTGAAGATGAAATATCTGATGAGTATGCAAATCAGGCTGTTTGAAAGCTCATGAAAATGAAATATCGGTAGGATATAATCCTGATAAGTTGTTTCACTTTCCTTCCTGATACCAACCTGCGTACATAATGTAGCTGTCAGCAATTCTGTTGATCTGGCCAACTACTAATTCAGGATTTATTTCTTTTACCTTTTTAGCAGGAACACCTGCATAAACACTGCCTGATTCAACAATAGTATTTTCGAGAACCAGCGCTCCGGCTGCAATGATAGAATTGCTGTGAACAACGGCATGATCCATGACAATAGCGCCCATTCCTATTAAAACATTATCGTGAATGGTGCATCCGTGTATTATTGCATTATGTGCAATAGAAACATTATTTCCAATTTCTGTAGGTGCTTTTTTGTATGTACAATGAATGATGGCGCCATCCTGAACATTCACTTTATTGCCCATCCTGATATAATGGACATCTCCACGAATTACAGAATTAAACCAAATACTGCATGAATCACCCATGATAACATCTCCCACAACAACTGCGGTATCGGCAAGAAAACAGTCCTTGCCAAATGCAGGTGTAAAGCCTCTCAGTGATTTTATAATAGCCATTTTGATGATTGTTTAAAGTACTTAATAATTTCTTTTGCTGTTACACAAAGTTACAAATAATTTCAAAATGTTCTAGCTTGATGTGGGTGGGTAATTCAGTGAAAAGTGAAGTCCTCTGCTCTCTTTGCGGTTCATCGCAGCTTTGATAATGATGTAAGCGATGTTGATGAGGTTTCGCAATTCACATATCTTTTGAGTGAGGATAGACTTTTCATAAATATCCTCAGTTTCCCGGAATATCAGTTCAAGCCTGTCAAGCGCCCTTTTCAAACGAAGATCAGACCGGACAATGCCCACATAATTGGTCATTATAAATTGCAGTTCTTTCAAAGTTTGAGTGATCAGAACCATTTCCTCATTCAGCACTGTTCCTTCAGAATTCCAGTCCGGGATATCATCACAAAAAGAAATATCATTGATCCTGGCAATGGAATCTATGCTTGCCCTGTGGGCAAATACAGCAGACTCAAGAAGTGAATTTGATGCAAGACGATTGGCTCCGTGCAGGCCTGTACATGCGCATTCACCTGCAGCATATAAATAATGTATCGAAGTCCTTCCGAATTCATCAGTTTTTATACCTCCGCATGAGAAATGAGCTGCAGGAACAACAGGGATCATATCCTTTGAAATATCAATTCCAACACTCAGACATTTGGCAAAAATGTTAGGGAAATGATTGATGAGTTCATTTTTCTTCAAATGCCTGCAATCAAGAAAAACATGATCCTCTCCACTTAATTTCATTTCATTGTCAATGGCACGAGCAACAATATCACGGGGTGCAAGAGATTTTCGTTCATCATACTTCTGCATGAATTCTTTTCCTTCAATTGTTTTCAAAATACCTCCGAAACCACGCAGCGCTTCAGTGATAAGATAAGATGGATACTCTCCGGGATTGTACAGCGAAGTAGGATGAAACTGTATAAACTCCATATTCTCCACTTTCGCTTTGGCCCTGTATGCCATGGCAACACCGTCTCCTGTTGCAATCGGAGGATTGGTTGTCGTCACATAAACATTTCCTGAGCCACCGGTTGCCATGAGTGTACACTTTGCAAGTATTGTATCAATGCTGTTTGTGGCAGGGTTTAAAACATAAACTCCATAACAGGTAACATCGGGTGTTTTCTTGGTTACGATCACTCCCAAATGATGCTGTGTAATTAGATTTACTGCAAAATGTCTTTCGAGAATTTGAATATTGGGATGATGTTGCGCCTGTGCTATCAGTGTGCGGATGATCTCCTGCCCTGAATTGTCCTTATGGTGCAGAACACGCGATTCAGAATGTCCGCCTTCTTTTGCAAGATCATATTTTCCGCTTGCAGTTTTATCAAAATTAGCGCCCCAACTGATAAGCTCTTCAATCCTCTCTGTGGATTCAGTTATTGCTGTTCTGACAATCTTCTCATCGCATAATCCCGCACCGGCTGTAATAGTATCACGAATATGTTTCTCATAGGTATCCGGTGGGTACATCACCGCAGCAATACCTCCCTGTGCATAACGCGTATTTGATTCCTGCGCATCATCCTTTGTAACTACTAAAACTGTTCCGTAAGGGGCAACCTTCAACGCATAGATCAATCCTGCAATTCCAGAACCAATAACTAAAAAATCTACCTTGTATCTCATTAAATCTGATTGAATTTCAAAAGTACTTATTTCTCTTTATTCTTAAAGTAATAATTTCCCGGGCACATCATTGTTGAAAAAATATTCATCCGGCTTTTCAAGGATCTCCTTTACTTTTACCAGAAAACCTACTGAATCTTTTCCATCAATAATCCTGTGGTCATACGAAAGCGCAATATACATCATTAGCCTGATCTCAATTTTTCCGGCGATCACCACAGGTCTTTCCATTATTTTATGCATGCCCAGAATAGCGCTTTGCGGAGGATTAAGAATGGGTGTTGACAATAGCGAGCCAAATGTGCCTCCATTAGTAATCGTGAAAGTTCCACCTGTAAGATCATCAGGTGAAATTTTATTATCTCTTGCTTTTGCTGCAAGAGCATTAAGTTTCTGTTCAATTTCTGCAAAAGAAAGTGTCTGCACATCGCGGATCACAGGGGTCATCAAACCTTTGGGTGTACTTACGGCAATTGACAGATCAACATATCTGAACTGAATAATACTGTCACCATCAATCATGGCATTGGTTCCTGGAAATTCAGCAATTGCCATGGAGCAGGCTTTTGCAAAAAATGACATGTAGCCAAGTTTCACTCCATGTTTTGCCAAAAATACATCTTTAAATTCCTCCCTTATTGCTGCGATCCTGCTCAGATCAATTTCATTGAAAGTTGTCAACATCGCTGTTTGATTCTTTACAGCAACAAGCCGCTCAGCAATCTTTTTTCTGAGCATAGTCATTTTAATGATCTCTACTGGTCTGTCAAATGCGGGTTTGGCAATGGCCTTTTTAACATTATGATTGATGAAATTCAACACATCTTTCTTAACGATCTTCTTTTCGTTTGCTAATGGTGCTAGTTTTGAAAGATCAACATTGTTTTTATCCGATATAGTTTTTGCCAATGGGGAGATGTGAAGATTGGTTTCTGCTGGTTTAGAAACTTCCTGTTTAACTATTTTTTGTTCCGTTACTACTTTTGTTTCCCTACCTTCCGGTACACTTACAGTTGAATCAATAGTTCCAATCACTGTACCAACTTTGATCGTTTCGCCAGCGTTAACAACAATATGTAATTCGCCTGTTGCTTCAGCATTGATAACAATGGTGGCTTTGTCGGAATCAATCTCTGCAATATCCTGACCTTTATTTATTATTTCTCCATCAGAAGCAAGCCATGAAATCAATTCAACTTCTGTGATAGATTCGCCCGGACTAGGTACTTTTATTTCGATTTTCATAATTAACTTTCAATTGTGAATTAGACAATAGTCATTGGTCAATAGTCAATAGTCAACTGGGGAGTCAGAAGTTGAGGGCTTTTGAGAAAATATCTTCCTGTTGTTGCAGATGAACAATCGCAGACCCTGTAGCGGTGCTGCCACTTTCAGAACGTGCAACAACTTTCAATGAAATATTTTTCAGATGTCTTAAAATAAATGACCATGCACCCATATTCTCTGGTTCCTCCTGTACCCATAAAAGTTCTTTAGCCTTATCGTATTTTGCTATGACCGCTTCGATCTGCTCAACCGGCAGGGGATACAATTGCTCAATTCTTATCAACGCAACCCTCTTCTCATTGTTCTTTTTTATTCTTTCTTTCAAATCATAAAACACTTTTCCGCTACAGAAAATAAGCCTCATAACATCTGCTGACGCGGGATTTCCTTCATCAATGATTTCCCTGAATGAACCGTGAGTGAATTCAGAAAGTTGAGAAATGCACAAAGGATGACGAAGCAGACTCTTTGGTGTGAATATAATCAAAGGCTTTCTGAAGTTGCGTTTCAATTGTCTTCGCAGAACATGAAAATAATTTGCAGGCGTTGTACAATTGACCACCTGTATATTGTTGTCTGCACAAAGGATAAGATATCGCTCAATCCTGGCGCTGGAATGTTCAGGTCCCTGCCCTTCATAACCATGAGGCAACAACAGTACGATCCCGTTCATGACATTCCATTTTTCTTCTGCACAGCAAAGAAACTGGTCAATGATTATCTGCGCACCATTGCCGAAATCTCCATACTGTGCTTCCCATATTGTAAGCATCGAAGGAGTAGCCATTGCATAGCCATATTCAAACCCCAATACTCCATATTCGGATAAAAGAGAATTGAAAATAGAGAACTTTTCCTTGTTGCTGACCTTTGATAGTGGCACATATTCTTCTTCGGTATCCTCAATGTTGAGAACTGCATGACGCTGTGAAAATGTTCCCCGCTCCACATCCTGACCACTCATTCGAATTGAATGTCCTTCGTGAAGCAGAGAAGCCCATGCCAATTGCTCACTTAAAGCCCAGTCAATATTGCCGGTTTTTAAAAGCATTTCATTACGCTCTTCAAGAATGCGGGTAATTTTTCTGAAGAACTTTAATCCCTCCGGAACTTCAGTAATTGTTTTGCCGAGGTTTAATAGTGTCTGCACATCAACGCCAGTTGAGGGAGACTGAATAAAATCTTCACCATTCGCGCGATTTATGTCCTTCCAGCTTTCTTCAAGAAATGGGGAAATGTGTTCTTTCTTTATCTGGATTGAATTGGTAAAACGTCCTTCAAATAAGTTGTTCAGACATTCATCAATCCTTATGTTTTCAGAGTTGTCAATGACTCCTTCAGAAATAAGTTTATCAATATAAATTTTTGCAGAGTCGGGATGTTGCTCAATGGCCTTATACAATATGGGCTGTGTGTAGCGTGGTTCATCGCCTTCATTATGCCCGTATTTTCTGTAGCAAAGCAGATCAATAAAAATATCACGGTGAAATTTCTGCCTGAATTCAACAGCAAGTTGCATGACATACACCACTGCTTCTACATCGTCCGCATTGATATGGAAAATGGGAACCTGAACGGTTTTTGCAACATCAGTACAGTATGTGCTTGAACGCCCATCAAGATAATTGGTGGTAAATCCAAGCTGGTTGTTAATGACCAGATGAATTGATCCTCCTGTTTTGTAACCTTGCAGTTGCGACATCTGCAATATTTCATAAATAATTCCCTGACCGGCAACAGAAGCATCCCCATGTATCAGAACAGGCATTATTTTATCCGTATCACCATCATATTCATTGTCAATTTTCGCCCTGACGATGCCTTCAATAACAGGGTTCACAGCTTCAAGATGTGAAGGATTTGGTGCAAGACGCAGCTTAACTTTTTTGCCTTCCCTGGTTTCCGGTTCACTTGAAAAACCCAGGTGGTACTTGACATCTCCAAGTAAAAATGTATCATCAAATTCAAGACTTCTGAATTCGCTGAAAATATTTTCGTAAGATTTGTGCAGAATATTTGCAAGCACATTCAGTCTTCCGCGATGCGCCATTCCTATTACATAATCAATGCAACCTGCTTCAGCGCCTTTTTCAATCATCGCATCCATGGCGGGGATCAGGGTTTCACAACCACTCAACGAAAAGCTTTTTTGCCCGGGAAATTTGTTGTGAATAAATTTTTCGAACACTACTGCCTCTGTCAGTTTTCCGAGTATGCGACGCTTTTCATTCTTGCTGAATGAGGGTGTGTTTTTGCGTGATTCCATTTTCAGCTTCAGCCAATCCACAATTTCAGGATTCCGTATAAACATGTATTCAGCGCCTATTGACTGGCAATAGGTCTGCTGAAGATGTGCAATAATATTTTCAAGTGAAGCTTCACCTATTCTGATTTGCGTTCCTGCTTTAAATACTTTTTTAAGGTCTTCCTTTTTCAGCCCATAGTTCTCAATGTCGAGAGTTGGGGTGTATTTGCGTCGTATGCGAACAGGATTTGTTCTTGTAAATAAATGTCCGCGCTGACGATAATCAAGGATCAATTCAATAACCCTGAATTCCGCTGTCATAGTGATATCAGGGTTTTCAGCAGTATAATCTGTCACAGCAAACTCAAACCCTTCGAAAAACTTTTGCCATCCCCGGTCTAATGAGGCAGGATCGGTTTTGTAGATTGCATAAAGTTCTTCAACAGCAGTCGTACCTATATTATCAAGAAATGAAAGATGATCCATTTAAGATTTTTGATTTAAGATTTTATTGTCAATGGTCAATAGTCATTAGTCATTAGTCAATGGTCAATGGTTATCAGACATTTGCCATACAGATCAGTTAAACAGTTAAACAATTAAGCAATTGAACAATTTAAAACCATGAAAATTTGGACTTATTTTAAACTTTTTTCAATTTGTTTCCTACTGCAAAAGTAGGAAACTTTTTCTGCTTTTCTTATTTTGAATGATGAATGTAACTATGCAATTAATGAAAAAGAAGTTTAATAACTCAGGGTAATTGGATGTAAGATGTAATTGTACATAGGGAAATGGCTGATGAATTTCTGAATAAAATTATCAAACGGGGGAATTATTTTTAATTTTACGATTTTATTTTTGCAGGCAAAAATTGAATAATAAACATTGACCTCATAACAAAAATGCTCAAATCAGGCCCTTTTCACTCATTAAAAGAATCGCTGTTTGCAAAACTGTACATTGCTCAATCCATCAGTTTACTTGGAGATGCTTTCACATGGCTGGGTATAGCATTGCTGGCATTTGAATTTGGAGGCAATCAGTCAGCAAAAATTTTAGCCACTGCACTGACTTTGCGTGTTACTGCTTTTATCATTTTTGGTTCTTATGCAGGCGTGATTGCTGATCGTTTCAGTCGTAAAAAAATATTGATCATCACCAATCTTGCACGCATGGCCATCGTGTTTACATTTCCTTTTGTAAATGCGGTGTGGCAGGTTTATTGTCTAGTATTTTTACTGAATATTTTCAGCGCTTTTTTCTCACCTGCCTACAAGGCATGGATACCTCAGCTTGTTTCAAAAAAAGAAAACTATGCTGATGCCATCGCACTTTCAAATGGAACATGGCAATTGCTGGGAATGCTTGGTCCCGGACTTGCCGGTGTTCTTGCTGTGTTGTGGGGTTCACGACAGATATTTTTCTTCGATGCTTTTACATTCGTTGTTTCTTCTGCATTGCTTTTACGCATTCCCCTGATACCTGTCAACCGTGTGAAAAGCCAGTCCCATTCAACGTTTTCATCCAATCTTAAAGATGTATTGAACGGAACCAAACTGCTTTTTAAAAATTCACCTATACGTTTTGCAATACTCATAGAACTTGTAGCTGCCATTGCAGGAGCACAGATACTGGTCAATACTGTTGGGCATATCAAAGGCGACCTCTTGCTGACAGATAAAGAATATGGCTGGGCAATGACTGCCTTTGGCATCGGCGCCACAATTGCAGCATTTACGGCATATTCACTCGACAGATCAAAAAACAAAAACGGTCTTTTAATTGCCGGCGCCTTTATGATCGCTATTGCAGTTTCATGTTGCAATTTTGTTCCTTATTTTGTTTTGCTGATGCTTTGGGTTGTTGCCGGACTTGGACAAAGTTTTGCTCTGATGCCCGCACAGGTGCTGATAGCTGAAAATATTTCAACAGATCAGCAAGGCAAAGTTTATGGAAGTCATTTTGCATGGACACATTTGTGGTGGGCATTGGGTTATATTCTGGCAGGCTTTACCGGTACTTATTTCAACAGCAATAATTTTTTAATTGGAGGTGTGTTGGCGTTGGGATTGCTTGGTGTGTTGTTTATTTATAAGAAAGTAAAGGGATGATTTGAATTGTTAGTCCGAGTCCGACTCAAGGTCGTGCCCGGACCTCTTAGATATTATCTTCCTTCTATCTCTTTTCATAATGCAATCCAACAACACCATTTGCATACACTTTTGATTCGACCATTTTCAAATTTATTTGATTCGTCACATCCGTGAACAATGGCAAACCCTTGCCCAGAATTATCGGATTTACAAAAAAACAATAATCATCAATCAGGTTTTCCTTCATCAGCAATTTCCCCAATGAAGGGCTACCGAAAATTACAATATCTTTTCCTTCTTTTTGCTTAAGTTTACTGATCTCTTCAGGGATATTTTCACTGATGACTTTTCTGTCTTTAAAATCCGTTTGCTGCAGTGTTCTTGAAATAATAATCTTTTCAACCTTCTTATACCAGGCTGAATGTTGCTTGTCGTGCTTTGATGCATCTGGTTTATCGGCTGCTGTCGGCCAATAATCTTCCATCAGTTGGTAGGTCACTCTTGCATACAATGCCGTGTCCGACTTGTCTGTTTGTACTCCGACATAATCAAACAATTCATCATCCAGCATGGCCCAGTCAATTTCGCCCTTTGTTGTTGCCACAAAACCATCGAGTGATGTGTGCATAAAAAAAACCAGTTTTCTCATCGTTCATTCATTATTAAAATTTATAAAGTCACAAATCTTTGACCAATTGATCAAGACCACTTCTTTACTAACATTACAAAAATACAACAAAAAGCGTTTATAATCAATATCCGATCAGTGTTGAGAATTACTTTTATTAAAATCATTGATTATGTGTTTTCACTTTAATTATTGCCACTCACAACATGATTTATTGATGTTCTTCATCTTTGATATTGATGGTTATTAATTCTTCCAAAAACGAAATACATTTTGTAATAGATGTTGAAAGTTACAGTGACTTAGACATTTTGCATTCTGTCTCACGTCCGATTTTCCGCAAACATACTTCTATATTCCGGAAAGTTAACCCAAAACAGAGGAACTATAAAACTATGTTTCCGGAACATAGAAATTAAATTCCGAAACATACCGCTATACTTCCGAAGCATAGAGTTATGTAGTGAGAATATAGAATTATATTGCGGGTGAATAGAAGTATGCTTCCATATTTTGACAGTAAATTACGGAAGCATTGGAGTAAACTCCGGAAATATAGATTTATGATTCCGATCCATAAGGGTAAACATCCGAAGTATATTTCCAAACTTCGGAAACATTCAAGTATGAGGTGGAAACTTGGGATCCGACAAGAAGAAATAATTGATTAGTATTAGCGATCAGATTTAAGGTATTATTCAATAGTGATGCATGGGATAAGCATCTTTATATAACCCTGAAAACTGAATTTTATTAACCAAAGCAAGGATAGTGCAGCGATGAAACTGATTAAAAAATATGAAAGAGCATTGTATTATTCAGCAACAATTGTTGACCAATAAATGATTTACAATATGCAATTACAAGGTTATTTGACTCGTACTTTTATGATCCGCCCAAATTCAGTAGGCCCATCCTTCAAAATTGTACGCTCATGAAAATACATTTCTGTATCGGAAGGAAGATTATTAACCTTTGTTTGTGCAGCCAATGTTGGAGGAATATCAATTTCATGCCATTTTTTTGGATCATCAGGGTCGGTGCTGCACTCCCAGTCAGTTGCTTGTCTTTTTGAAATAAATGTCCCGTGTAAAATTACTTGTCCCTCAATTTTGCTTTCTCCATAGAACGGGCGTTTTTTGCGACCCATAAGTACAGTTAATTTCATATAGGCATCGCCAGCTATTTCACCGGCCTGCTCCAAATTTTCATAACAAATGTCTTCAACATTATTCTTAACTTTCTGAGCTAATCTGTATGCTGCTTCCCATTTGATATCTCTTGTTTCTGTGCCTTGATTGCCGTGTGCGATGACCCAATCCTGCGCATCGCAAAGTTCATTGATTGCATTTTCCCACTGATCCATCAATTCAACTGATGGTAGTGTATCAAACCAATGATGTTTATTCTCCTTTATTCCTTTATACTGAAGTTTCATTTTACTAATTTTGTCAGCCCATTTGTCAGCATAATCCAATGAAATAATTGGATGTTTTACCAGCAAAAGCGCATTAATAAAAATAACAGGATTAAGCCGTTTCACACCATTGGTCCTGATCTTTGTAATTGAACTTTGAAGGCTTTTCATAAGCGAAGTTAATAGCGCTAAAATAATTATCATCTTTTTCATAAAAGTTATTTTAAGGATTAATTTCATAAACGTTTAAATGCTAAAATTATTATCTCAGAATCCTGATATTTTTGAAGATTTTTTTTACAACAAATAAAGATATTGAAAATCCGGTAAAAAGATTTCAAAATATTTTGATGAATGCACTGGCAGGAGTAATATTAGGACCATATGTCCTGAAGGAATTATCCTTTCAAAATTTTCCAACACTGAACTAAATCGGATACAAATAAACTTTTAGAAAACAATAGTTGAATTGAGGCGTAAAATTGAAATTGATCTTAGCAGAGGATATTGGGTGATTTTAAGAAATGACACTTTACAAAAGAAATAAAAAATCCCACCCAAAAGGCAGGATTTTTCTTACTGTTTTTTGCATAATAATTTTAGTACTTCCGGACGATCCGGAAATAGCAAACTATTCAGCCTGTTTTAAATGTTCTTACTCGGGATGAATTGCTTCAACCGGGCAAACATCAGCGCATGCGCCACAATCTGTGCAAACATCAGGATCAATCTTATAGATATCACCTTCAGAAATAGCTTCTACAGGACATTCATCTTTACAGGTTCCGCAAGCAGTGCAATCTTCATTGATTTTATAAGCCATTGTAATTAAGTTTTGGTTATTATTTTGCTGCAAATATATCAGCTTAAATGAACTTGACGAAAAAAAAGTGGAATTATTTTCAGAATTTCTTTAATTATTATGATTTTTTATGGATGGAAAACATTAAGATTACGCTGTTAACAGTGATTAAACGAGAATTTTTTAACCAAAAAAACTTCAGGAAAAATTTCTGATTATTTTTGAATACGATTCCGGGGACAATGGTTGCAAATGATCGGAAATAAAATCGGAGCTCAGGACTTTCTGAAGTTGCACTTAAAAACCATAGCTTTTAAATAAAATTTGATTTTTAAGTGTCGCTGTTCACTTTGATTTTATCCGGTATTATCCTATCAATGGTCATCATTCATGTTCTGTTTCCTTATTGAAATACCAAAAAAAAGTAAATAATCAATCAACCGCATAAAAAAACATTATACCTTCGCGGCAATTTTAAAACATTAAACAATGACTGAAAAGAAATCTAAAGTAGTTGAACTTGAAGAAGCGGTGGTGCGGTTTGCAGGCGACTCAGGCGATGGAATGCAATTGATCGGAAACCTTTTTGCTGACGCTGCTGCTTTGTTTGGAAATGAAATTGCGACTTTTCCTGATTATCCGGCTGAGATCAGGGCTCCTCACAACACAATTGCGGGAGTGTCGGGATTCCAGGCCAGAATTAGTAATAAAAGGATTTTTTCCTCGGGCGACCTCGCCGATCTGCTGATTGCAATGAACCCGGCTTCACTGAAATCAAATCTCAAATGGGCAAAATTAGGCGCTACCATCTTGGTGGATGCTGATGCTTTTGATGACAAAGCCAATGAAAAAGCAGGTTATGATAAAAATCCGCTGGAAGATGAAAGTTTGAAAAGTTATAATCTGATCGCTGCTCCTATAAGCATGCTTTCATGGGAAACTGTGAAAGATATGGGCGTTGATCTGAAGACATCAAACAAAGCAAGGAATGTTTTTGCATTGGGAATTGCCTATTATCTTTTCAATCGTGACTTCAAAACCACAGATGAATTTTTTGAAAAGAAATTCAAGAAAAAACCACAAATGATCCCGGTAAATAAAGCTTTGCTGAGAGCAGGTTTTAATTATGCCGATACGCTGGAAGTGATTCATTCTACTTTTAAAGTTTCGCCTTTCAAAAAAGCGGAAAAAGGCAGATACAGAAATATTACCGGTAATGTTGCCACAGCATGGGGATTGCTTGCAGCAGCTGAAAATTCAGGACGTCCATTGTTCCTGGGTTCATATCCTATCACCCCTGCCACTGAAATCCTGATGGAACTTGCACTTCACAAATCTTTAGGTGCAAAAGTTTTTCAGGCTGAAGATGAAATTGCAGGTATTTGTTCTGCTATTGGTGCCAGCTATGCAGGCTCTATGGCATGTACCACAACATCGGGACCGGGTTTTTCATTAAAATCAGAAGCTATCGGTCTTGCTGTAATGACTGAATTGCCATTGATAATCGTGAATGTTCAGCGTGGCGGTCCTTCAACAGGATTACCGACAAAATCTGAGCAATCAGATTTGCTGCAGGCATTGTATGGCAGAAATGGCGAAGGCCCTGTGATCATTGTTGCAGCAGCAAGTCCCGGCGATTGTTTTTATGCCGCTTATGATGCAGCAAAACTTTCAATGGAACACATGACTCCTGCAGTTTGCCTTACTGACGGATATATCGGACAAGGTTCGGAAGTTTTCAAAATTCCTAAAGTGAAAGATCTTCCTGAAATACATCCGCCGATTGCAGAAGCTAATGACACCAACTATAAACCTTACAGAAGAGATGCAGAAACGCTCGTAAGGAAATGGGCGATCCCGGGAACTGAAGGATTGCGCCACAGAATAGGAGGACTTGAAAAAAGTGACATCATTGGTAACGTTTCAACTGATCCGATGAACCATCAATTGATGTGTGAATATCGCGAAAAGAAAGTTGAGAAAGTTGCTGATTTTATTCCACTGCAGAAGGTGGAAGGCGAAGCAAAAGGCGATCTGTTGGTAGTTAGCTGGGGCGGTACTTATGGCTCAGTTTATACAGCAGTGAAAGAAATGCAGAACGAAGGAAAAAGCATCAGTCTTGCACATTTCAGAAATATCTGCCCGTTGCCAAAGAATACAAAAGAAATTTTCGGCAATTTCAAAAAGATCATCGTTCCTGAATTAAACCTTGGTCAGTTTGTAAAATACCTGAAAATAAATTTCCCTGAATTCAAGTATAACCAGTTTAATAAAATTCAGGGTTTGCCGTTTATGGTAAATGAATTAAAAGAAGCGTTTAATAAAATATTGGAGGAGAAATAAAAATGGAAGAAAATTTGACTGTTGAAAGATCAAGAGTGCCGCTGTCGAAAGAAGATTTTGTTAGCGACCAGATGGTAAAATGGTGCCCGGGTTGTGGCGCACATGCGATACTGTCTTCTGTAGCCAATGTTTTTCCGAAGATAGGCTATAAGAAAGAAAATTTTATGCTGGTTTCGGGCATAGGCTGTTCCTCACGTTTTCCATACTATGTGAACACTTACGGTTTTCATAGTATTCATGGTCGTGCCAACCCGCTTGCAACCGGTGTAAAATTGGCTAACCCGCATTTGAGTGTGTGGGTTGCTACCGGCGACGGCGATTCAATGGCTATCGGTGGAAACCATTTTATTCATATCATTCGCCGCAATGTGGATTTGAATATTATGCTTTTCAATAACCAGATTTACGGTTTAACCAAAGGCCAGTATTCACCAACAACTGCAATGGGAACTATAACCAAAACTTCACCACAGGGAACCATTGAACATCCGTTCAATTGCGGCGAACTGGTGCTTGGAGCACAGGGAACATTCTTTGCAAGAGTGGTTGATACAAACCCGAAATTAATGACCGAAGTAATGTTTGAAGCTGCAAAGCATGATGGCACTTCAGTTGTTGAAATACTTCAGAATTGCGTGATCTATGCTGAAGGTGTACATGATTACATCACTTCGAAAGAAGTCAGGGAAGATGCTCAGTTGATACTGAAAAACGGCGAGCCTATGATCTTTGGAAAGAACAAAGACAAAGGGATCCGTCTTAAAGGTACACGTCTGGAAGTTGTACAACTTGGCGTAAACAGTATCACGGAAGACGATCTTCTTGTACATGATCAGTACGAACAGGACCCCGGAATCCATCTGATGCTTGCAAAAATGGCGCCTCCTCTGTATCCTGTTGCATTGGGTGTGATCAGATCGGCATTGTTCCCAACTTATGATGACATGGTTGAAGAACAAATCAGAAAAGCCAAAGCTACATCACCTATTAAATGTGTTGATGACCTGCTGAACAGCGGCGAGACCTGGGTGATAAAATAAACTTATTTCACAATAAAGATCTCCACCTTACTACTTAAACAAACAGGTAGTGGTGGAGATTTTTTTTATCTTTACACCAAACTTCTTTTCCTGAAATTTATTATGAACACTGATCATTTGTTAGAGAAAGCTACACGACTTGAATTTCTTTCATTGGAAGAAGGCTTGTTACTTTACAAGAAAGCTTCAACAGGAGAACTGATGTTTGTGGCAAACGAATTAAGGAAACAGAAAGTTCCGGGGAATAAGGTAACATGGATGATTGATCGCAACGTGAACATCACTAATGTCTGCATTTCGGGATGTAAATTTTGTAATTTTCATTGCTCTCCAAAAAGCAAGCGGGCTTATATCACCTCCATGGATCAATACATTCAGAAGATTGATGAAATGAAAAAACTCGGAGGAAATCAACTGCTATTGCAGGGAGGCATGCATCCTGATCTGGGTTTGGATTATTACATTTCTCTTTTTTCTGAGTTGAAAAAAGTTTATCCCAACATCAAACTTCATGCATTGGGTCCCCCTGAAATTGTCCATCTCAGCAGGCTGAGTGGATCAGATTATGCAACAGTACTGAATAAACTCAGAGAGGCAGGGCTTGATTCTTTGCCGGGTGCAGGAGCCGAGATTTTATCTGACAGAGTTCGGCAGTTGGTTTCGAAATACAAATGCAACACTTCCGAATGGCTGGATGTGATGAAGACTGCGCATCAGATGAACATGACAACGTCAGCAACAATGATGTTTGGCCACATTGAAACGGATGAGGAAAGAATCAATCATCTGGTATTGCTGAGAAATTTGCAGAGTAAAAAACCTGCCGGCTCAAAAGGGTTTTTAGCTTTTATTCCATGGCCATTTCAGGATGAGGGAACAGTATTGCGAAAACGACTTGGTGTGATGAATAAAGTCACAGGCGAAGAGTACATCCGCACCATAGCAATAAGCAGGATCATGCTGTCGAATTTTGATAATATACAGGCTTCATGGCTGACTGTGGGAAAGGAAACCGCACAACTTTGTCTTCATGCAGGAGCCAATGATTTTGGTTCAATCATGATCGAAGAAAATGTTGTTTCAACAGCAGGAGCAAATTATAAATTTGATGCAAATGGCATACAAAATGCTATTCGGGAAGCAGGATTTATAGCACAACAAAGAAACCAGGAGTATGAATATCCTGATGAAAATGCAATTTAAATTTGCACTTGTTTTTTCAATTGTTTATTGAGCAAGCTTGTTTTAATTGTTCCCAAAAACATCACATCTTTTTGCCAAATCTTTTGATCATAGCCGAAGCATCTGCATTACCAAATGAAAATGATTTTTTAACATATCCATCGAGATTATCAACGGTTTCTGATCAAATCAATATTTTAAATAATCAGCTGAATTGTGGCATTTTGTCACAGTTTAAAATAGGCTGGTTGTTCAATAGATTGTATCCTACAAATAACACTATGGCGGATTGCTCTTTTTAACTTGGATATTGGCGATATTTGTTATAAATTTGTCAAACCAAAATTTGCCTGTATGAATCAAGCACATCATTACTTGATGGAAATATTAAAGACATTTTACGAATTCATTTTCCCGGAATAAGGGCAGATTTACACTCTCCTTTTTTTACAAAAATTTAACTATATGAAAAGATTTATGCCTGCTACTGTCAGATTATGTATTATCAATAACAAAGTTTTTGCTTTCCTTTTGATCTTATTTTTCACTGCAAATTATTGGGCTATTGGGCAAACAATATTGCTTCCACAAAACTTTGTTTCTTCTCAAGCAAGTTCTCCAAAATATTTTAATAGTAACGTTGTAATTTATGGTGATAAAAGTATAGAGGCATCTATAAGTAGTTATAGCAACTCTGTTATTTTCGATTTTAGAGTTGGAACAAGTTCTATTGTTCCTGATTCAAATCAACAAAATTTAAGACTTAAATCTCTGGGCAATTCTCAATCTAATCCTATCAATGCAGGTACAATTTCTTGCACACCCTATACAAATACTGCAAACTTTCACGCTGGTTTTACCAACAATTATCCTGGTACTTCCCTTGATCCTGATTATGGCTCACCAACTGATATAAGTCCTGTCGAATGGTATTCTTTTTACGTACCGGTTCCGGGTTACATTAGTATGGGAACGTGCGGTACAAATTGGGATACTTATTGCCACCTCTGGGATGGTACGAATGAGCTTGCATACAATGATGATAATGGCTCTGTATGTGCAGGAAGTTCCGCATCAATAATTTATAATTTCTCCACAATTGGGACGTACTACTTTATTCCATTGCCTTTTGATACCAATGTTTATGGAAATAATGGGAATATTATTACAACTATTGTTTATACAACACCTACCAAGACCGGGGCAGGAATTACCGGTACTGCTGCACAATGTCCTGGAGTATCAGGAGTAACTTATACTGTGCATGGAGTTAATTATGCTACATCCTACACGTGGACTGTTCCAACCGGATGGACAATTACAGGTGGGCAAGGGACAACAACAATAACCGTTACAACAGGAGGTGCAGGACAAGGTGGGACTATAAGTGCTAAACCTTATAACAATTGTGCTACAACCACTGCTGTCAATTTGGCTGTTACAATAAGTCCAATTGCAAGTATAACCGGTGTATCCGGAACAAGTCCTATATGTGTAAATGCAACTGCTACATACACCACAAGTGGTGTTGTATTGGGAGGAGGAACCGGTGCCTGGAGTAGTGATGGTACCACCATTGCTACTGTTAATGCTACTGGAGTAGTAACAGGAGCCGCTATTGGAAGTTGCCATATAATTTATACAATTACCGGAGGTTGTGGTGGAACAGTATCCGCACAGCAGGTAGTTTCAGTAACATCCGGAGTCACCGCAGGAACAGTCAGCGGCACCACACCAGTTTGTATAGGAGCAACCCCTACCTACACCATGACCGGTGGAACAGCAGGAGGTAGCTGGAGCAGCACTGTACCTGCTGTGGCATCTGTATCTGTTACAGGAGTTGTAACAGCTCTTACTTCCGGAACTTCAGATATCACCTATACAGTCAATGCAGGCTGTGGCAGCCCTGTATCTTCACACCAGACGATCACAGTAAATGCAAATGTTACCGCAGGAACAGTCAGCGGGACAACTCCTGTTTGTATAGGAGCAACACCTACCTACTCCATGGCCGGAGGCACCGCAGGTGGCAGCTGGAGCAGCACCGTACCTGCCGTTGCGACAGTAAACGCTACAGGAGTAGTAACAGCAGTATCAGCAGGAACTACAGATATCACCTATACTGTCAATGCAGGCTGTGGCAGCCCTGTATCTTCACACCAGACGATCACAGTAAATGCAAACGTTACCGCAGGAACAGTCAGCGGCACAACACCTGTTTGTATAGGAGCAACACCTACCTACACCATGACTGGTGGAACAGCAGGCGGCAGCTGGAGCAGCACCGTACCTGCTGTAGCAACAGTAAATGCAACAGGAGTAGTGACAGCAGTATCAGCAGGAACTTCAGATATTACCTACACTGTAAGTACAGGCTGTGGAAGCCCTGTTTCTTCACACCAGACCATCACAGTAAATGCAAACGTTACCGCAGGAACAGTCAGCGGAACAACACCTGTTTGTATAGGAGCAACACCTACCTACACCATGACTGGTGGAACAGCAGGCGGCAGCTGGAGCAGCACCGTACCTGCTGTAGCAACAGTAAATGCAACAGGAGTAGTAACGGCAGTGTCAGCAGGAACCACAGATATTACCTATACCGTCAATGCCGGTTGTGGCAGCCCTGTTTCTTCACACCAGACCATCACAGTAAATGCAAACGTTACCGCAGGAACAGTCAGCGGCACAACACCTGTTTGTATAGGAGCAACACCTACCTACACCATGACTGGTGGAACAGCAGGCGGCAGCTGGAGCAGCACCGTACCTGCTGTAGCAACAGTAAACGCCACAGGAGTAGTGACGGCAATTTCAGCAGGAACTACAGATATCACCTATACTGTCAATGCAGGTTGTGGCAGCCCTGTTTCTTCACACCAGACCATCACAGTAAATGCCAACGTTACCGCAGGAACAGTCAGCGGCACCACACCGGTTTGTATAGGAGCAACACCCACATACACCATGACTGGTGGAACAGCCGGTGGCAGCTGGAGCAGCACAGTTCCGGCTGTAGCGACAGTAAACGCCACAGGAGTAGTGACGGCAATTTCAGCAGGAACCACAGATATCACCTATACTGTCAATGCAGGCTGTGGCAGCCCCATATCTTCACACCAGACGATCACAGTCAATGCTAATGTCACAGCAGGCACAGTCAGCGGCACAACTCCTGTTTGTATAGGAGCAACACCTACCTACACCATGACTGGTGGAACAGCCGGTGGCAGCTGGAGCAGCACAGTTCCGGCAGTAGCGACAGTAAATGCTACAGGAGTAGTGACGGCAGTATCAGCAGGAACTTCAGATATTACCTATACTGTAAGTACAGGCTGTGGAAGCCCTGTATCTTCACACCAGACGATCACCATCAATGCAAACGTCACCGCAGGCACAGTCAGCGGAACAACCCCTGTTTGTATAGGAGCAACCCCTACATACACCATGACAGGTGGAACAGCAGGCGGTAGCTGGAGCAGCACCGTACCTTCTGTAGCAACAGTAAACGCTACAGGAGTAGTAATGACAGTGTCAGCAGGAACTTCAGATATTACCTATACAGTCAATGCAGGCTGTGGTAGCCCTGTATCCTCTCACCAGACGATCACAGTCAATGCAAACGTCACCGCAGGAACAGTCGCTGGAACAACCCCTGTTTGTATAGGAGCAACACCTACATACACCATGACTGGTGGAACAGCTGGCGGTAACTGGAGCAGCACTGTTCCGGCAGTAGCGACAGTAAACGCCACAGGAGTAGTAACGGCAGTATCAGCAGGAACCGCAGATATTACCTATACCGTCAATGCAGGTTGTGGCAGCCCTGTATCTTCACACCAGACGATCACCGTCAATGCAAACGTTACCGCAGGAACAGTCGCTGGAACAACTCCTGTTTGTATAGGAGCAACACCCACATACACCATGACTGGTGGAACAGCCGGTGGCAGCTGGAGCAGCACCGTACCTGCAGTAGCGACAGTAAACGCTACAGGAGTAGTAACGGCAGTGTCAGCAGGAACTTCAGATATTACCTATATAGTCAATGCAGGCTGTGGTAGCCCTGTATCCTCACATCAGACGATAACAGTAAATGCAAATGTTACCGCAGGAACAGTCAGCGGCACCACACCAGTTTGTATAGGAGCAACCCCTACCTACACCATGACCGGTGGAACAGCAGGAGGTAGCTGGAGCAGCACAGTACCGGCAGTGGCGACAGTAACCGCAACAGGAGTAGTGACAGCAGTGTCAGCAGGTACTTCAGATATTACCTATACTGTAAGTACCGGCTGTGGAAGCACTGTTTCTTCTCACCAGACGATCACAGTAAATGGCAGTGTCACGGCCCCCATATTTTCTCTCGGAGCAACATCAACCCGTTGTCAGGGTGCAGGAATTGTTACTTATTCTGCTACTTCGATAAATTCACCAATAGTTACTTATTCAATGTCAGCAGCAGGCGCCAGTACCATTGATATCAATAACGGCACAGTAACATGGGATGCTTCATATTCTGGTAATGTTACAATCACAGCAACTGTAACAGGCTGTGGCGGACCTGTTTCTTCAACTCACACAGTAACTATTACACAATCGGTAGGCATTCCTGTATTTACGTTAGGAGCTACCTCAAACCGTTGCCAGGGTGCAGGAACTATAAATTATACAGCGAATGCATTAAACACAACCGGTATTACTTATACATTGACTCCTGCAGGAAGCAGTACAATAAATACAAATACAGGAGCTGTCATCTGGGATCCGGCCTTTTATGGAAATGCAACTATTATTGCAAGTGCAGCCGGGTGCAATGGCCCTTTGACAGCAATGCACACTGTAACGATCGCTCCGGCTGTTACAACTCCTATTTTTAATGCAGGAAGTACTTCAACCATTTGTCAGGGTAGCGGAACAATTACCTACCTGGCAGTTTCTCTTAATTCAACAGGTATTACTTATACTTTATCTGCTGCCGGTTCAAGTACTATTAATTCAAGTACAGGCGCTGTTACCTGGGATGCGAATTATACCGGCACCGCGACCATCACAGCAAGTGCTGCCGGATGTAACGGACCTGTCACAGCAACACATACAGTCACAATAACCCCTTCGGTTGTCGCACCAACATTTGCCTTTGGATCAACTTCAACAAGATGCCAGGGTGCAGGAACTATTACTTATGCAGCTACAAGTCTTAATTCTACCGGCATTACTTATACATTGTCTGCAGCCGGCACAAGCACTATTGTTGCAAATTCCGGTACAGTAACATGGGATGCTTCCTATACAGGCACAGCTACGATCACTGCAAGTGCGACAGGTTGTAATGGTCCTGTTACTTCAATTCACACTGTTACTATAACTCCTTCAGTTGGAGTTCCTGTATTTACATTAGGTGCAACTTCGACAAGGTGTCAGGGTGCAGGAACTATTACTTACAATGCAACAGCCTTGAATTCTACAGGAATTACCTACTCATTAACTCCGGCCGGAAGCAGTACAATAAATGCCGGTACGGGCGATGTGACCTGGGATCCTGCTTTTAGCGGAACAGCCTCTATTATTGCAAGTGCTGCAGGATGCAATGGCCCATTGACAGCTATTCACACTGTAACAATAACAACTTCATTGCCTGTTGATGTTAGTATTGTGGCATCTCCATCGGGAGCAGTTTGTGCCGGAACAAATATCATCTTCACAGCTACTCCTGTTAATGGAGGCACAGCCCCATCTTATCAGTGGCTGGTAAATGGTGCAAATAGTGGTACAAATAGTTCTACATTTTCTTCATCAACTTTAAATAATGGTGATATTGTTTCCTGTGTAATGACATCAAACGTAACTTGTATTTCCGGAAATCCGGCAACTTCTAATACCATCACCATGATCATAAATTCTGCAGTTATTCCACAGGCCGGAAATGACCAGACAATTTGTGTAGGAAACTCAGCAACACTTAGTGCTTCAGGAGGCGGAACATATTCCTGGAGCAATGGAGCATTGACCCAAACAACAGTTGTTACCCCTGCATCTACAACAGTTTATACAGTAACTGTTAGTAACATGGGGTGTTCGGCCACTGATAGCCTTCTTGTAACCGTTGTTCCGGCAGTTGTAGCAGTGGTAAGTCCGAACCAAACCATTTGTCTGGGGGATAATGTTACTTTATCCGCTTCAGGAGGAAATACATTTATTTGGAGTAACGGAATGACAAGTGGAACAATAAATACTAGTCCTCTAATGACTTCAACTTTATACGTCACTGTGTCGAATGGAAATTGTTCTGATATTGGTCAGATAACTGTTACCGTCAATCCCAAACCAATTGCAGATGCCGGCCCCAATCAGGTTAGTTGTGGAGGTGCTTCTGTAACTATTACAGCCAGCGGAGGTGGAAGTTATTTATGGAGCGATGGTGAGACTACGCCTTCAATTGTGGTCAATCCTGCCGCTTCAACTTCTTATTCGGTTACCGTATCATTGGGTGGTTGTTCGTCAATATCTATGGTTAACGTTAATATTCTGGCAACACCTTTCTCCGATTTTTCAGTACTGGATACTACGGTTCAGATTTACGATCATGTGGCTTTCACTGAACATACATCAGGTGCTGTTTCCTGGGAATGGTTTTTTGGTGATGGCACAATTTCAAACGAACAAGACCCGGTACATGCTTATTCTGATCCCGGATTTTATACTGTATCCCTTGTTGCTACTAATGCTGCAGGCTGCAGCGACACGATGACAATAGTAGAATACATGCACGTTTACGGAGAGGAGGATCTATTTATTCCAACTTGTTTTACGCCTAATAATGATGGAGAAAATGATGTTCTATATGTCAGAGGCTCTACTATTGCAAAACTAGTATTCAGAGTCTATAATCAATGGGGTGTGGAGTTATTTGAATCCTATGATAAATCTGTCGGATGGGACGGCACTTATTTTGGTGTTGCCCAGCCAATCGGTAACTATGTTTATTTGGTTCAGATTACGACAAACAAAGGCGCTTCTATAAGTAAAAAAGGAATCGTAACATTAGCCAGATAGTTTATAAATGAAAAAATTCAAGAACATGAAAAAGATAATAATCATCGCAATCATTTTACTGACATTTAGTAATATTAAAGCTCAGGACGGGCAACTTTCGTATATTTACGCTTCACCACTTTCAATAAATCCTGCATACACAGGATATACTTCAGGTGCAAAATGGCGGGCCATGACCACCATGAGAAAACAATGGTCAAGTTTTTTGTATAAGGGAATATCAAATTATGCCTTCTCATTTGACGCTCCTTTTACTGATCAGAATATCGCATTAGGTGTGTTGTTTAATGGAAATTCTGCTTCAAATGGTGCCATCAACAGCATTTCCGGCGCTTTGTCTTTTTCTTACAGCACCCTTCTTCAATATCATTCAAAGACAAAACTTGCTTTTGGCCTTCAGGCCGGTTTTGATCAGAAAAGTTTTGATCCTACACAATTGACCTTCGATAATCAATATGTTCCTGGAATAGGTTTTAATCCTAATCTGGATAACAGAGAACATTTTTCAAAAACAAGCAAAATGTATCCTGATTTTAGTTTTGGCACTTTGCTTTATACACAAAAAACAAGGAAAAAATATTTTTATCCGTGGGTTGGCATAGCGGCGTATCATTTGACAGAACCAAATGAAGCCTTTTATTCATCAGGTGAAAGCAAACTTCCGAGAAAATATATCTTAACGCTGGGTGCTAAAATCCTGTCGTCAGATATCTTTTCAATATCTCCTCAAATACTTGCCGTCAGGCAGGCAAACATCATGCAGGTCAATGCCGGTGGAACAATTTTGCTTGATTTCAACCAAACGACTGCACTAAGTTTTGGAGCATTTTACAGGACAAGTGATGCTGCAATAGCAATGCTGGGGCTGGATTACGAAAAATTTTCACTGCAGTTTGTTTATGATTTCACCACATCGTCCCTGTCAAGTGTTACACAAAATTTCGGAGGATATGAAATTACCTTAAAGTATGAAATGAAAACTGAAAAGAGATACCGTCCCTATTAGTAACGATACTCACACTGGATAAACATTCAAGGGAGAATAAAAAAAGGGTTTTAGTATTAACTAAAACCCTTTTTCCATTTCGTGGGAATTACTGGATTCGAACCAGTGACCCTCTGCTTGTAAGGCAGATGCTCTGAACCAGCTGAGCTAAACTCCCAAAATTGATAATTATTTCCCTGATTGGGGTTGCAAAGATAAATTTAATTTTTTAATACCAATGAATTTTTTAAAATAATTCCATCCAATAAATAATTTCAAGTTTGTATAGTCACTGTAAATTTTAATTTTACCCTTTCAATGTTTAGCAAAATATTTTTCTAATTTTGCTTTTCTTAAAAAAAATCAAAATGAATTTTGTTGAAGAACTACGATGGAGGGGCATGATCCACGATATGATGCCGGGTACAGAAGAACAACTGAACAAGGAAATGACCAGTGGTTATATTGGTTTTGATCCCACTTCTGATTCACTGGGTGTGGGAAATCTTGTTCAAATTATGATGCTTCTTCATTTTCAGCATTGCGGTCACAAACCTGTGGTTTTGGTTGGTGGCGCTACAGGAATGGTGGGAGATCCTTCGGGAAAATCACAGGAACGCAACCTGCTTTCGGAAGATATCCTGAATTTTAATTTGCAAGGCCAAAAGAGACAACTCGAAAAATTCCTTGACTTTGATTGTGGCGCCAATTCAGCAATAACAGTAAACAATTACGACTGGTTTAAGGATTTTCATTTCCTCGATTTTATCAGGGACATTGGAAAGCACATCACCATTAATTACATGCTGTCGAAGGATTCGGTAAAGTCAAGGTTAGAGAGTGGAATGTCGTTTACAGAATTCAGCTACCAGCTTGTGCAGGGATATGATTTTTATTTTTTGTATCACAATCAAAATTGCAAATTGCAAATGGGTGGCTCAGATCAATGGGGAAATATTGTTACGGGAACTGAATTGATACGCCGCAAATCGGGTGGTGAAGCTTTTGCTCTCACCACTCCGCTTATTGCAAAAGCTGACGGAACTAAATTCGGGAAAACCGAAAGCGGAAATGTTTGGCTTGACCCAAAGAAAACTTCACCTTATAAATTTTACCAATTCTGGCTTAACTCAAGCGATGAAGATGTGGCACGCTACATCCGTATCTTCACTTTATTTAATAAGGAACAAATTGAAGCCATGGAAGCCGAGCATGCCAAAGCCCCACATCTGCGAATGCTGCAAAAAGCCCTCGCAAAAGATATCACCATTCGTGTGCACTCCGAAGCCGATTACCAGGTAGCAGTTGATGCTTCAGAAATATTGTTTGGAAAAAGCACTACGGAAACGTTGAAAAAACTGGACGAAGAAACTCTGCTTGCCGTTTTTGAAGGTGTGCCTATGGCCAATGTTGCAAAAAGTGAAATATCCACCGGTATTCCAATCGTTGATTTTCTTGCAGAAAAAACCACCATCACTACATCAAAGGGAGAAGCCCGCCGTATGCTGAAAGAAGGAAGTATTGGTATCAATAAAGCAAAGGTTGGCGAAGATTATATCATCACGGATAACGATCTTCTCAATGAGCTTTATTTGCTTGTACAGAAGGGAAAGAAAAATTATTACCTTGTTAAAGTGCAATAAAATTTAGCACAAAAAAATAAATCCCTATTTTATTAAAGACCCAAGTCTCAAATTCCAGGACCCAAATTCCAAGGTAGTGCGCCTTGGAATTTGGAATTTGGAATTTGAGACTTGGAATTTTATAAAAAGGAATTGACTATTGTGCCAAATTCACAGCTTCCACTGATTTGATTTCAGGGATAGCTTTTTTCATAGCTTCTTCAACACCATTTTTCAGAGTCATTGTACTCATTGCACAACAAGCGCAGGCGCCCTGTAATTCTACATTCACAACATTGTCTTCAGTGAGATTTACAAACCTGATATTGCCACCGTCAGCTTCAAGAAAAGGTCTTATCTGATCTATTACTGCTTCAACTTTTTTTATCATTTCGGGATTTTGATTGTTTGCCATTTTATTAAAATTTAAATTACTAATTGTTTTGTTTTTTATTATTCATTTCAATGATTAACCTCTACGATCTTTGTGGGCTGCATAGTTTCATTTCGGATTGCAACCTGTTGCGCCACTTTCTGTGCAATTTCAATGAATGCAAGTGTGACCGGTGATTTTGGGTCGGTTGCTATTGGTCTGCCCGCATCGCCTGATTCACGAATGCCCTGAACAAGCGGAATTGGTCCGAGAAAAGGAACATTGATCTCTTCAGCGAGATTCTTGCATCCGTCTTTCCCGAAAATGTAATATTTGTTATTGGGAAGTTCCTCAGGAGTGAAATAAGACATGTTTTCTATCAATCCCAGAACGGGAACTTTAATTGCCTGCTCCTGGAACATACTTACTCCTTTGCGTGCATCAGCCAAAGCTACCTTTTGCGGAGTACTTACAATAACAACGCCAGTAACCGGCACCGTTTGCACAAGCGTAAGATGAATATCGCCTGTTCCCGGCGGCAGATCAATGACAAGATAATCCAGTTCGCCCCAATCACCATCTCTGAAAAGCTGTGTCAATGCACTTGAAGCCATGGGGCCGCGCCAAACCAAAGCCTGATTGGGATCAACAAAAAATCCGATGGATAATACCTTTATTCCATATTTTTCAATAGGAACCATCTTTGGCTTCTCATTTATTTCAATGATCTCCGGATGCGCATTTTCGAGTCCAAACATCACAGGAATTGAAGGCCCGTAAATATCGGCATCAATAAGTCCGACTTTCGAGCCAAGGTTTGACAATGCTATTGCCAGGTTTGCAGCTATGGTTGATTTTCCAACTCCGCCTTTTCCTGAAGCAACTGCAATGATATTCTTAACACCTTTTAAAAATTCTTCTTCCTGTGGTCTTTTGCTTGTAACTTTTGACGACATGTTAACAGTAACATTTGCATCTTTGTCAACAAATTCATGAACTGCTTCAATACATGCCTTTTTTATGCTCTCTTTCAGAGGGCAGGCAGGAGTGGTGAGGGTTACGGTAAAGGAAATATTTTTATTTTCATCAACATTTATATCACTGATCATGTTCAATGAAACAAGGTCTTTCTTTAAATCAGGATCAATAACATTTTTTAGAGCGTTAAGAACCTGTTCTTTGGAGTAAGTCATTTTCTCTTATTTAGATTCGGTAAAGATAGTAAGAATTAGTCAATTGGCAAGAGAAAAAAGAAAAATATTGCTCTATAACTCTATGGAAGGGTCCCAATACAATTCTTTGAACTTAACCACTGCATCATCTTTTACTTCTATTCCTTCACTTTCCAGCAGTTCTTTCATCAACTGGCTTCCTTCAAAATGATGTTTGCCCGTAAGCAATCCATTTCTGTTCACCACACGATGAGCGGGGACATCATTATACGGATGTGAAGCATTCATTGCCCATCCCACCATACGTGCAGAGCCGCGGCTGCCAAGATAATTTGCAATAGCGCCATAAGAAGTTACGCGTCCATAAGGGATCAAACGGGCTACTTCGTAAACACGTTGAAAAAAGGAGTCGTTAATCGGGTTCAAAGTTCAAAGTTCAAGGTTCAAGGTTCAAGGTTGCGCACAAGGAAGCAAAGGTACAAAGAAATTACACTCTTTATTAGATTCATTCACTTTCCTCCAACCTTTTTCCACCCTCAAATTAAAGCACCCAACTTTAAACTTTAAACATTGAACAAAAAACAACAAACACTTCAAACAACAAACTCTTCACTCCCTTTTCTTACCGTTCGTTTGACCAAACCGACCGTTCGCTTAACCAGCCCTACCGTTTACTTAATTGCCCGCAATTTTTGTTTTATACTGTTTTACATTTGAAAAAAAATTAGGTATAATCGCTCTGTAGGAGATGATCGGTAACTAATGTCGGCAGAAGTGTAGGGATTTTTAAAGTGTATGGGAGACCGGTGATAGTTGGTCGGTGATCGTTAATGTGTATTGAAAGGGGAACATGGTTGGCAGCCATCATTCAGGCTAGCTTCCACCCGGCTAAGTGTGAGCCACAATGCAAACATTCAACAGGGCACAACAATGAACAACTAACGCTCTAACGCCATGATCCTCCTTATTCCCGCCATGACCAATAAAGACTCCATGCATTACATGGAAACAATATGCCAAAAACTCGCTATTAAATGCAAATCATTGAGCATTGGCCTGGCCGACATTGATGACAAAACCGACCCTGTGAAACTCAAAAAATTGATTGATCAACTCATGAAAAAAGGTATGCCTTACAGTTTACTGGTGCATGATAAAATAGTTATCAAAATCATCAAAACCATCTGCGACATTTTTATTCTTGCTGAAAAGAAAGAGTTCCGTTGGTCATTTGGTAAACAAAAAAGGTTTAACTATTCCGTTTATCTTATCAGCATCTTAGGAGGCAAAATCAAAAATACGAGATCACGATTTTCGAAAATAATGAAAATGCCGCTTGGAAAATTTTACATTCAGGTAAGGGACAGCTATATTTTTGAGTGGATGAGTATGCATTATTCTATTGCTACCATCGCTGAAATGGCACAGTTTGGCGAAAGCTCATCATTTTCGAATTATTTCAAAGCGCTTACAGGAAAATATCCATCCGACTACAGAATGACAAAATAAAAAAAGGATTCTACACAAAAAAAGGGGCAGATTCCATATCTGAAAGGGGGAAAAACCGCTGTACCTTTGCTTCGTTTTTTTCAGTGAATAATTAATAAAGCACCAGAAAAAAAACATTAAAAAAAACATTAACTCAAAAAACTTAAAAAAATGAAAAAAATTATTATCAGCATCATTACTGTCATAGTAATGGCACAAATTCAATTATCGGGCGATGCCACCCGCAAAGGCAAAAAAGCAAAGCCCATGAACAAAAAAGTTAAAGCAGTTTTAAACTGGCCCTCTATCAATGGTGACAGGCTCATCAAGGGAAAGCACATTCAAACCAGCCTTACCGACAACGATAATTTCGTTGTCCCCTGGCCGAGTATTTTTGTTTCACTGGCCAATTTCGGTTTGCACCTTGATGCTTTTGAAGCGGCTCTTGCATCGGGTGATGCAGATCTTATCAGTTCAACTGAAATCGTTGTTCACGACGACTGCATGAATCTTAAGCCTATGGTGCAGGCTAAAATGGACAGCGACAAACCCAATGCAGCTAATATTTGCACAGGGGCAGGGTATGATTTAGGAAAAAAAGGCAGCAATGGTCCTCGTAAAAACACTATTAAACCAGGCAACGAACCCGGCTCAGTGGTTATGACAGGCGAAGGACCGGGTCAACATGATTGGGAAATCAGTTTTGATGGTGGTACTACTGCAATTCCGATTGATTCCACCTCATCTGGAAAAACTACCAAAGACGGACTAAGATCAAAAACAGATATCTGGCAACACAACCGCAGGGTGCTGACCAAAGGCAGACATACTGATTGGACACCTTGGGTCCCCGGCACCACTAAATAAAATTTATTAAACATTTCTTAATTACAGTAATTTACCAATATCCTTTTCTGGGAATACGAATAATTCCACAAGAAAGTTAGATGATTTCGAGAGTTTCGTTCGATTCTTGAGAGTATAAAGCAGATTGTGTAAACTGGATATTTAGAGCCTACATCTGTCTTCAAAGATAATTAAAAATTGTTGAAGAATAATAGGCCAACTTCTAATGGACTTACTC
>Ga0118677_10001707_pt1 | contig 45830 bp, 48 predicted proteins | sample AliMusrvi5mmetaG_FD_86154 | JGI IMG/M metagenome (GOLD analysis project Ga0118677, IMG submission 86154) | reverse complement strand
ATGCGGTGATGGTCGAAATCCGTCCCGCCCGCGACGCCCGCAAGTTTCCCGCCCGCATTATCCGCGTCGATCCCCAGGCCGGTGCCGCGCTCCTCGAATGCCGCGATGACCGCGATGCCGCGGACTTTCGCCCCCTGCCGCTCTTCCATTCCGTTCGCTCTACCGGAGAAGTCGCGCTGGTCCAATTCAATTCCCAGGGGGACATTCAAACGGATCGGGGCCAAATCCTGGCCGCCGCGGTCCAGGCTCTGCCCGACGCCGGCTCGGCCCTCCTGATGATGCGGGTCCTCACCAGTCTTAATGCCGGCGGACGCGGGGCCCCTGTATTCATTGAAAACCGGCTGGCGGGAATTGTCCTCCGATTCGAACGAGGCAGTCAAACGGCCCAAGTCCTTCCCATCGCCGCCTTGGATCGGTTCCTCGATCCGGCGCCCTATCCGGGGGTCGCCAGCGCCGGACTCCTCTGGGAACCCCTGGTCGATCCCGTCCGGCGCCGCTTCCGGGGCATCGATGTGCCCGATCGGGGCGTCGAAATTCTCGACACCCTTCCGGGCTCCGGCGCAGCCGAAGCTTTGCGCTCCGGCGATGTTCTGCTTTCCCTCGATGGCTTTCCCATCGACGAACAGGGTTACTATCCCGACCCCGACCTCGGCCGCCTCCTCTTCCCCCACCTCGTCAGCGGCCACCATAAACCCGGGGATTCGATCTCCGCTCAAATCGTCCGGGAGGGACAAACCACAAACCTAATCATTCGCCTGGCCCGCCGCGATGACCGCAAAAATCTGATCCCCGAAAACCAGACCTTGTCCCGGCCCGATTACATCGTGGAGTCGGGTTTTATTTTTCGCGAACTCGGCGGCGATTATCTCCGGCAATATGGAGGACAGTGGATGGCCAAGGCGAATCCCCGGTTCGTCCATCTCTACCTGACCCACGCCCAGGACCGAACCGGTGAGAACGATAAGATCGTCATCCTGGTCGGTATTCTTCCCGACCTCGTCAATATCGGCTACCAACATCTGCGCGACGGCATCGTTCTCTCCGCCAATGGGATGCCCATCCACCGACTGGTAGACCTCGCCCGCCAGATCCAAAAAGATGGCGGCATCCATCGCCTGCGCATCAACAATCTCGAACAGGACATGGTCCTGGATTCCGACCATCGCGCTGAAGCCAACCGTCGAATCGCCCAAACCTATCGAATTCCCCGCCTGATCAGCATTGAATCCGACGCCGGGGACGACCCGCAATGACCGGCCTGATAATCCTCATCGTCGCCCTGGTCGCGGTCACCTTCCTCGAGATCCTCGCGGATGCACTTAACCTGGTCTCGGCCCGCGCCGGCCTGCCCGCCGAATTCAGCGGCCAGTGGAGCGCGGCCGATTATGACCGGTCGGCGGCCTATCGGCACGATAAAACCCGCCTCCGCCTCCTCGTCGATTCCATCAATCTCCTGGGCTTGATCTTCGTTCTTGCGAGTGGACTCTTCGGTTTTCTCGATCGCCACCTCGCGGCCCTTGTCGTCCATCCCATCGCCCAGGGCCTCCTCTTCATGTCGGTCTGTGCCGCCGTCGCCTCGCTGATTGATCTGCCCTTCTCGATCTACCAGACCTTCGTCATTGAACGCCGCCACGGGTTCAACCGGATCACGCCCTGCACGTTCATCTTGGATCTCATCAAAGGTTGGGCTTTGACCGCTCTCCTGGGATTGCCTCTCATCGCCGGCGTCTTTTGGTTTTTTCTGGCCTTCCCCCACTCCGCCTGGCTCTGGGCCTGGGGCTTCACCAGCCTCATCCAACTCTTCATCCTTTACCTCGCGCCCGTCCTCATCGCCCCCTGGTTCAATCGCTTTACCCCCCTCCCGGAGGGCGACCTGCGGGACCGGATCGCCGCTTATGCCGCCCGCGAGAACTTCCGGATTAAGGGGGTCTACACCATGGATGGATCGCAGCGCTCAACCAAGGCCAATGCCTATTTCTGCGGGTTCGGCCGCTTCCGCCGGATCGTCCTCTTTGACACCCTGATCCAGAAATTCACCCCCGACGAAATTCTCACCGTCGTCGCCCACGAAATGGGCCATTTCAAACTCCGTCATGTTCCCATCGTCATCGCTCAGGCGTTCGGAGTCAATGCCATCACTTTCCTGATCCTCGCCGCCTGCATCGGGTCGGTCCCCGTCGCCCACACCCTCGGCTTCGACCAACCTTCCCTTCAGGCCGGCCTGATGGCTACCCTGCTCATCCTTATCCCCATTACGCTCCCGCTCAAACTCCTCAACAACCTGCTCTCCCGACGCCATGAGTACCAAGCCGACATCTATGCCGCCCAAACCACCGGTCAACCCCAGATTCTCGCTCAGGCACTGATCAAACTGACCCGGGATCACCTGGCCGACCTGACCCCTCATCCTCTCAAGGTTCTTCTGGACTACAGCCATCCCCCCATCCTCGCCCGACTGAAAGCATTGGCCACACAAGGGCCACCAGCCCCCATAAAAGGATGAACCCGACTCCGCCGATCCCTACCACCTTCAGCCACGACGCCGACTTCTGATTCGAGGCTTGGAATTCAATGGTCATCGGTTTTCCCACCTCGGTCTGAAGCACCTGCTGGAAACTCAATTGGATCCCACGCCGGGGCAGATTGATCCGCAAGGGTAAACTCTTGCTCTCTGCCACCTCCTGCGCCGCCTGCACTTTATCCCATTGGAGTTCAGCGTTTTGAGTCAGAGCGGCTTGCTGGGGTGCGGCCATCTGGACGGGCTCATTCATGATCGATTGCCTTCCCCCTTGTCGCTCCTGGCCCTGCTCCGTCTGTGCAACGTCGGAATTATCGGCCACAAACTGTTGCTGGGCATTCACCAGGTTGAGCGCCTGGGCCTTCTTCACATCGCCTTCAAGTCGCCCCAAATCTTCTTCCCCCATTTTGCCTTTGGATCGTCGCGCCCGTTGGTAGAAACCATTCGCTTCACGCAAGTTTCCACCACTCAGCTTACTCTTCACATTCCAGAGATCGGATTTGAGGCTTTCCTCCTCCTTGACCTGCTTGGCCTGCTCATCCTTTTCATAAGCGGCATAACTATAGGTCGTGCTGACCGGCACCAGGTTTCGCGTCAGAACCACTTCCGGCGTGGTTTTCTTCATCGATCCGTCAAACCCGCTGAACCGGTAATCAGCCGGCAAATATAACTCCCACTGTGCATTTTTGTAGGGGATGTCCAACGCTGGAGAGACCAGGCTCACCTTCCCCTTTTGCGTCGGGAAAGACGTCTCACCAACAAACGTCAACTCAACCTCCACCGGCAAATCCACGCCCGTCCGTTCCATCGGAATCAGCAGTTTACCGTTTTTTCGGCTGGGACGCACCGGTTGTCCACCCACGAAAGCCGACCAGACCTGCGCGGTCTCCGGTAATTCCATCTCCAGATATTGCCGGGCATTGTTGCGCACACTTAAGGCCATCTCGGTCATGATCTGTCCATCTTCGGCCACCACGGTGGTTAACCGCACGTTTTCGGCCAAGGCCTGCAACACCTCCGCATCCTCAAATTGTTCCACTTTCAATCCCAACTTATATCCCGGCCGTAAATATCGAACCACCAGAACGGGCGGTTCGGCCGGCGTGCCCGCCCAGGACGGCACATCGTTCTTGTCGAGTCGCAAAAGATCGGAGGAAAGGTTTTTAGGATCCAGGCTAAGCCGCGCCGGAACCGAAATGGCCAGGATTCCCGTCTCCCGTTCCACATTCAACACTTCCACTCCCGCGAAATCCAGGCCCCCATCCTTGATCTGCCAGGGCACATCCCAGGTGGCCGTCAACAGGTAAGTCCCGCGCACCTTGTTTTGTAATTCTATGGTCCATTCCCGGGTCTTTTCATCATAGTCCTTCCGCCGGATATCGCGCCCGGTCACATCCACATTCCGGTAGGCCGCGGGAACTCGTAATCGGAACAATCGGGTCGGTGCATTGAGGATTTCATAGCGGATCTGGCTCCGCCCGTTCACCAGATTTTCGGTCAGGGTCGCCAGCGTCACCACCTCCGCCCGCACCCAAGCTTGCATGCTTTCGGTCGTGAGAGTCAAGGTCCAGGGCGACTGGAGTCCATCACCGGCATCGCCCGGTAGAATTTTGAATCCCAGCCCAGACCCCACCACCCCGGCCGCCGCCGTCACGGGTATCTCCGAGATCCCTTCAAAATGTTCGCTCTTGATCTGGATCCCTTCCTCCGCCGAAACGGAAATTACACCGCTGAGTTTTTGAACCCCCAAGGGCTGAGTGCCGCTAAGATTCAACGAGGCGGGTAATGGATTGAGGAAGCGGACCAATTCAAGATTGAGGTGATATGACCCTTGAGCCCGCTCCTTGAGAGTGATCTCTACAACGTTCCCTCCGCCAGCCTCCTTTGGATTTTTTAAAACCCACTGGGCGATGTTGGTCCCGGTCAATTGTTCCAGGCGATAGCCTTCCGGCAGGCCAATCTGAAGCGTGAAGGTCCCCGCCCGTTTGATCGAATATTGAATCTCCGCATCCAGGGCGACTTGGTCGGACCCAATCCGGTAGACGTTCCGCACAATGGCTTCGATCTGCGGCAATACCGTTTCCAACCGTACGGTCAATCCGAAGTCCGGCTTCAAGAACCGATAGGCCGCGGCAATGACCGGTTGGGCCGGGGGGAGAATGCCGGCTTTGTCACTAGGGATCCCGATCGGGGACGAATCCTTCAACGCTTGATTGAACTCAGCCGAATCGATTTTCTGCACACTGTCCTGGGTTTCATAGGACAAGCTCAACTCGTCCTGCGCCTTGAAGCCCACCAAACCCGTTTCGCGGGTGATGTCAATGGGATGCGGGATTTCGATTTTAACCGCCGTCGACACCACGCCCTGTGGCTTTTCGGTTTCAACCAGCAGTCGATAGCGATTGGGAACGCCTTTCATCAGGTCAACCGTCAGGACATCTTTCTCGACGGACCAGGTCCGAATCGTCTGCCCCTCTACCCGCATCAACCGCTGTCCGGCAGGAAGCCGCACTCGCAGGGTCTTCAATTCACCTTGCATCACCTGATAGTCGAGCGTTGCCGCCACATGCAATGCGCCTCCGTCAAAAGTCACCAATGCGGCGTTTTGACAAAACAGGGTGGCCGCAATATCGGACGCCCGAATGATCTTAGGCGTCCAACTAATCTCCAGGCGATTGGTGTTGCTCAGAACTGCCTCAACCTGGGTTTGGGACGGGACTGGAGGGCCTGGCAAACTCACGCCCTGAAGCGGCCAGGGATGGGTGGTCATGGATATGGCCCCGGGAAATTCCACCATGGCTTCCGGCTCATCCAGAGTGATGATGGCCTTGGACAATAAGGCATCCGGCAGCCCAAACTGGAAGCGGCGCGTGGTGATATCCCCCTGGAGTTTCACCAGGTAACGCAATTGAACCTTGACCGCTCCCGGACGCGGGATGAACACTCCGATCTTGCCCTGGTTCCGAACCAGTTTCACCGGCGGACGGCTAAAACCCCATCCCTTGTTTGATTTAACGTCAAATCCCTGCAGGGCCACATCGTTCCCCATCAGGAAAACGGTCTGGTTATCCTGTTCGGTTTTAATATCGAAAGTCGCTTCAAAATATCCAATCCGCAGGACGGATTTTGGATCGGCGGTCCGGATTTCGCCTTTATAAACCGCGGAAAGAATGGAGGCGGAATCCGGTTCAACCGACGGAGGAACCGGCGCGTTGGCCCAAACGGTTTGAGCCAGGCAGGCAGCGACCAGCAGCGCGGTGAGAACGGGGGGTATGGGCGGCGGCGCAATCGGCGGCAATTTCACTTCCGGCTTGGGCATGACGCGGATCTTGCGGCAAATCAACACCACCGCCGCGATCGGAATTCCAAATCCGATGATCACCGCACCCAACGCCAATATGCCGCCTAGGAGGCGATATTGAATCAGGCAACTCATCAGCCCCCCCGCCATCAAGGCTAGTCCGAGGGCCACGACCAGGCTTTGCCGCTCCTCGCGTCGCCATTGCCAGACCACCAGCAGTAAGCCCGCCAGAAAGGCCAACCCTTGCAACCCGCCCCGAATCAGGTCATGGGCTTTCCGCTTCATCGTCAAAGCCTGGATGGAAAGTAGTTCGTTTCTGACATTCAACACCTTTGTAAACACATAGCGCTGACCCGTCCGGGGGATTTCAATCCGAAGCGATTTCAGACCGGCGGCAACCGCTGATGTGGGAGCCGGAGACGCCGGCTTGCCGGAGAAGAAGTGATCCCGTCCATCAACCGATAAATCCTGATTAGCCTTATGTAAACCAAACGTCACACCGGCTTCACCTGAAGCGCTTCCTTTTTCATCTTTCCCGCCTTCACTCCATTCGCCGCTACTAGACTCCCGTCCCCCAATGTCAGCCGTTGGCGCGGGTTCCGCCACCGGCTCGGGCGGCATGACCACTTCGGCCATTAGCCGGTTTGATTGGCTGCGTCCGCGGGTAAAACTCGGAATCGCAATGGCCAACAATATCAGTAGAACCAAGGCGCACCCGAGGCTCACCAGACACCCCCGATAGCCCTTACGCGCGGTATAAAACGCCAGGATCACCAAGATGCCCACAAACACCACTGCGATGGCTGACGGGTAGAGGGTCGAATCATTCCGTTCAAAAAATCGAACAAACTCCCGCCACGCTTCATAGAAACCATAGGTGGTCCCGCGGGCAATGATCATGTTCCCGGCAAAGCGAGCCAACCGGCAATCCTCAGGCACAAACACTTCCCACTCCGCATACGTCGTCTGCATGTCAGTCTTGGGCGCCTCAATTCGCACCGACTGGAACATTTTCTGTCGGATCCCCTCCACCTTTTGAGCATAGACAATTTCCACCGCAAAGGCTTGATCGCGCCGCCCATCGCGCGGCAGGGGAATCAACAACTGCGCACCTTTCCGTTCCGGCTTGGCCGATTCTCCCTTGACATAGCACGACCAGAAATCCGCACCTTCCGGCAGGGTGAACATCTGGAATTGGCGGTCGTTATTCTTGATCATGAACGATGCCTGCGTCAGCATCTGTCCGTCTTCGGTCAGAACGGTGGTCAATTGCATATGGTCCGCGGCCGCATCCAGGATCGGGAGTTCGTCATAGCGGTTGACCTCCACCGAAAGCCCGTAGGTGCCGCCCTGGTAACGATAGGCCAGTAGAACCGGACGGGAAATCAAGGCCCGATCGCTTTCGGACAACTCGGTTTCATCAATCCGCCGGATGGCATCGCCGCCCGGCACGGCATTTAACTTCAGGTTTCCCGCACTGGTGATCGCGATGCTGCCCGTCTCGCGCTCGACGCCGTCGGGATGAATGCCTCCCACGGGCAAAGTCGCCTTGTGGGGATCAAATTGATAGTCGTAGGTCACCACCAGAGAATACCCGCCCCACACCTTGTCCTGCAGGCTGATCACCCACATATCCCCCAGCAACTCCTTACGGCGGATATTCGGCCCTGTGAAATCGACATTTTTCCATAACGCCGGAACTCGCACGCGGAATTCCTGCACCCCCTGGTTCAAAATGGCATACTAAAAGATGGACCAGCACAGGCTACGCAGAAACAATAAGTAAGCTGTTGAAGATGACTGAGTACAGAGTAATAATAACTGGAGATAAAGCGGACATTAAGTTTTCCGACGCTATAGTATCCATGCTGCCTCCAAGCAGAAGAATAACGGACATGACAGGGAAATTAAGCATACCTGAACTGTTTTACCTTCTCAGTAAGGCACGTCTTTTGATAACCAACGACAGTGCCCCACAACATATCGCTGTAGGACTAGGTGTTCCCGTAATAGCTATTTTTGGACCTACTACTAAAAGCCTAGGATTTTACCCATTCTCGGAAAAAGCTGCTGTAATGGAAGCTAATCTTGATTGCAGACCATGCGGATCGCACGGTCACATGGAGTGTCCAAAGAACACTCATGTATGCATGTTAGATGTAAAACCTGACGCTGTGTTCGAAACCGCAATGAAACTTATATAAATTGCAATAGGGGGAAGTAAATGTCTAATACAAAAAGTTTTATCGAAAAATCAGACAAGTTCGGAGCACACAACTATAAACCACTTCCAATAGTCCTAGAAAAAGCAGAGGGCGTTTGGGTATGGGACGTAGACGGAAAAAAGTACATGGACATGTTGAGTGCATACTCTGCTCTGAACCATGGGCACAGACATCCAAAAATAGTTGAAAGAGCAAAAAAACAATTAGATAAAGTCGCTCTTGTTTCTAGAGCTTTTTATGCAGAAAAACTTGCTATGTTCAACGAGAGGATAACAAAACTTTCTGGATACGATATGGTGCTTCCTATGAACTCCGGTGCAGAGGCTGTAGAAACAGCAATAAAGCTGATAAGAAAATGGGCATACACCGTTAAAAAAATACCTATCAATAAAGCAGAAATAATCGTTTGCTCAGACAATTTCCACGGAAGGACGACAACAATAATCTCTTTTTCCACCGACGAAGAATACAAACAATATTTTGGTCCATTCACTCCTGGGTTCAAAGTAGTAAAGTATGGCGACATAAATGAACTAAAAAATGCTATCACTCCAAATACGGCAGCCTTCCTGGTAGAGCCAATACAGGGAGAGGCAGGAATAAATATTCCTCCGGCAGGATACTTGGCAGAAGCAGCAAAAATATGCAAACAGAACAATGTGCTTTTGGCTGCGGACGAAATACAAACAGGCCTTGGTCGAACAGGAAAATTGTTTTGCTACATGTGGGAAAACATTAGACCGGACGTTCTAATAGTCGGTAAAGCTTTGGGTGGCGGAATTATGCCAATAAGTGCAGTGTTGGCGGACGAACCAATCTTGGGAATATTCAAACCAGGAGAACACGGTTCAACTTTTGGTGGCAACCCCCTAGCTTGTGAATGCGCTCTGGCTGCGATGGATGTTTTAGAGGACGAACACCTTATAGAAAGATCCCAGGAAATGGGAACATATATGATGGGCAAACTTAGAGAGTTAAATTCTCCTCACGTAAAAGAAATAAGAGGCAAAGGGCTTTTGATAGGAATAGACCTAAAACCTGAGGCTGGTGGGGCAAGAAAATTCTGTGAAGCATTAATGTCCAGAGGACTGCTCTGCAAAGAGACCCACGATCACGTGTTGCGCCTTGCACCACCTTTGGTAATTACAAAAGAAGAAATAGATTGGGCTATTTTGCAGGTTAAGGCCGTACTTTGCTAATCTTCCTTTTTGTTGCTGCATTCATTGCAGGTTTTATTGATTCCATCGCTGGTGGAGGAGGATTAATAAGTCTCCCTGCTTTGATGGTAGCAGGATTACCACCACACATCGCCTTGGGAACAAATAAATTACAATCAATGTGTGGAACTTTTTTTGCCACAATAAATTATGCGCGAAAAGATAAAATACTTTGGAAGGCAGCCTTAATAGGTATCCCTGTAGCTTTATTAGGTTCAGCAATAGGATCAAAATTAACACTGCTTATACCAGTTAATATTTTGGCAAAAGTTTTGATAATTCTTTTGCCTCCAGCGACTATATTAATGTTCTTTTCCAAATCGCTGCTCAATACAAAAAAAGCGATAAGGGTAATAACCCCAGGTGTGCTTTGGATAGTTGCAGGAGTGTGTTTTGTTGTTGGAATGTACGATGGTTTTTTTGGTCCAGGAACAGGCACGTTCTTAATAGTTTTTATGGTAATTTTATGTAGGATACCGTTATTAAATGCAAGCGCTACTGCCAAAGCATTCAACCTGGCATCCAATGTGGGCTCAGTTGTGGTCTTTGCAATAGCTGGTAAAATATATTACTCAACAGCGATAATAATGGCCGTTGCAAATATTGCAGGTAACCTTACTGGAAGTAATCTTGCTATAAAAAAGGGCAACATACTTATTCAACGCTTTGTTTACCTTGCCATAGCGATATTGTTCGTATATCTTATATTTAGCTATAAGTAGGAGGTGTTTTATGTGCAAACGATCAATGACCACCGTCTTAGTCTTAGTTGCGATCCTCTTTACAGGGTGCTCATTGTTTGAAACTGAAAGAAGCAGGTACAGCAGTGGCAATGGAACCGGCACCGTAAGTTTATGTGCAAATGTATCTTGTACAAGTGGAGAAATATGTAATGAATCAACAGGAATTTGCGTTAGCAACACTGGACTTTGCGAAAATGTAGCTTGTCAAAATAGCAGCCAAGCATGCGATCAAACAACTGGTTTGTGCGAAACAATCAGCAATAATAACAACAGTAGCAGCAATGTAACACTAGATACACCAACGTTAAAAAGTGGGAAAGTAATAGGTGACCTCGTCACTTTCCAAGGGACAACAACAAATCTTTATGCGGGGGTAGCTTTACAAGCTCCAACTGGAGTTTATAAATATGAAATCAAGGTCATTTCTTCTAGCAATACGGCATATTCGTGCCAAATGGCCACTACCGTTAATGGGGCCTCCTGCGGAACGAACGTAGGAAATACGATCAAGGTAAGCTGGAGAGGAATGAATCAAACAGGTAATGTTTTTTCTGCATGGAGTTCCGAATACACATTAAATGCGCCACAGGCATCATTGGCAACACCGGCGCTAAGACCTGGAGTAATAGTTACCATAGACGATAATAACCCCACAGCACCATACTTAGTATCCCTTGGATTGATGAGCGGCGTAATTAATATCAATGCCGGCAATTACCTAACACAGCCTTCTGGCGTATTGAAATATGAATTTAAGTTCACCAATGACGCGTCAGCTGTCATAACATGCTCAGGCACGGTAAACGTCGTTATAGTAAATGGAATACAATGTGGGAGCCTAAACCTTACAGAGTTGCCTCTCAATATACAATGGAGAGGATGTAATTCGGACTCGAGCACATGTTCAAACTGGAGCACTCCATTCTACTGGCAATAATAAAAAGGGAGCACTTTAAGTGATTTTTGGCATTGGCATAGATATTATTGAAGTCTCAAGAATAGAAAAAAGTATTTCAAAGGAAAGCGGATTCAAAGAACGCGTTTTTACAAAAAACGAGATCATCTACTGCGAGTCCAAAGCAAATAAGGAACAATATTATGCTGCTCGTTTTGCTGCAAAGGAAGCCTTTTTTAAGGCGCTGGGAAGCGGATGGAGCAATGGCTTTGCATGGACAGAGGTAGAAATAGCAAAAAATGAAGCAGGAGCACCCTACATCATGACTCATGGAAAAGTTAAAGAGTTCATAAAGCAAAATCAAATATCAGGCATGCACGTTTCTTTGTCTCATATAAAAGAAACAGCCATCGCAATAGTTTATCTAGAAAAATAAGTTACTTTATCACGCCGTGCTTTTTGCCAACCTTTATGAATGCAGCAACTGCTTTTTCTAGATCTTTTTGGTCCAAAGCAGCAGACATTTGTGTTCTTATCCTTGCTTGTCCGTTCGCCACTACTGGATAGAAAAAACCAACCGCAAAGATACCTTCATCGTAAAGGTCCTTGCTAAAACTTTGAGCAAGCTTTGCATCATAAAGCATTACAGGGACTATTGGAGTATTGCCAGGTTTTAGATCAAAGCCGGCATCCTCTAATGATTTTCTCCAGAACTTTGTAAGGGTTTCTAATTTATCCCTTCTTTCTGTATTCTTTGATAATATTTCTAAAACTTTTAAAGTTGCTGTAACAACGGCTGGCATTAAGGCATTACTAAAAAGATAAGGTCTTCCCCTTTGTTTTAAAAGAGCGATTATTTCTTTTCTGCCGGCGATGCAACCGCCAGTTGCTCCACCTAACGCTTTCCCGAACGTCGTGGTGATTAGATCTACTTTATCCATTACATTATAGTATTCATGAACTCCGCGACCTGTTTTTCCGATAAAACCAGAAGCGTGAGAATCATCTACAACAACTAGCGCACCATATTTTTCTCCAAGCTCACATATTTTATCTAACTTTGCCATGTCCCCATCCATAGAGAACACACCGTCTGTCATTATGAGTTTTATTCTTGCCGTGCTGGTCTTTAATTTTTCTTCCAGATCTTCCATATTAGAATGTTCATATATATGGCGAGGAGCTTTGCATAAACGCATGCCGTCTATGATAGAAGCATGTACTAATTTATCTGAGTATATTGCATCTTCTGCTGTAAGTATTGCCTCGAACAATGCACCATTAGCATCAAAACAAGAACCAAAAAGTATTGCATCTTCCATTCCAAGGAACGCTGACACCTTTTTTTCTAATTCCAAATGAATATCCTGAGTACCACAAATAAAACGCACAGAAGACATTCCATAGCCCCTGCTCTCTAGTCCATCGTGCGCTGCCTTTACAACATCGGGGTGACTGCTAAGTCCAAGATAATTATTTGCACAAAGATTTATTATATCGCGTGCAGGTGCAGCTTCTGGAAAACTTACTTTAACATTTCCGGCCTGTGGTGATTTAATTATTCTTTCATCCTTAAATAGTCCGTCTGCTTTTATAGACGCTAAAGTGTCTGAGTATATCTTTTTTGAATTTGTATATGACATTCTATATCTCCTTCCAATCAAGTATTATTTTTCCAGAATTACCAGAAGCCATTAGTTCAAAACCTTGTTCAAAATCTTTTATAGGAAATCTGTGTGTTATTATAGGTTTGATGTTAAGACCACTCTGCAACATTGCTGTCATCTTATACCAGGTCTCAAACATTTCTCTTCCATAGATACCTTTTATGAACAATCCCTTAAAGATAACGTGCCCCCAATTTATTCCAGAGCCGTTAGGCAATATTCCAAGTAGAGCTATTTTGGCTCCAGCCTTTACAGTATCTAACATATCGTTGAACGCATAAATGTTGCCAGACATTTCAAGTCCGATGTCGAACCCTTCTGTCATTCCAAGGTCCTTCATTACATCTTTTATCTTTTGATCTTTTACGTTAATGCAGTGCTCTATTCCAAGTTTTTTTGCAAGACCAAGTCTGTACTCGTTAACGTCAGTTATAACTACTTTTCTGGCACCAACGTGTTTTGCAACTGCACCAGCCATAATACCTATTGGTCCAGCGCCGGTAATAAGAACATCCTCACCAACAAGATTAAAAGAAAGTGCGGTATGGACCGCGTTACCGAAGGGATCAAATATTGATGCTTCGTCGTCTGAAATTTCGTCCGGTATAGGAAACACATTCACTGCCGGCATTGCCAGATATTCTGCAAATGCTCCAGGAATGTTAACACCAATACCTTTTGTGTTGATACAAAGATGACGTGTACCCGCTCTACAATTCCTACAATGACCACAAACAATGTGACCCTCACCAGAAACTCTTTGCCCTTTTTTCAGGCCTGTAACCGCTTTACCAAGTTCAACTATTTCACCGACGAACTCATGCCCTACATGCATAGGAACAGGAATGGTCTTTTGTGACCACTCGTCCCATAGATATATGTGAACGTCTGTTCCGCATATTGCTGTTTTTTTAATTTTTATTAGAACATCATTCTCTGTAATGACTGGTTTTGGAACTTCTTCCATCCAGATGCCTTTTTTTGGATATTTTTTTACTAACGCCTTCATTTAAGTTCCCCTCCAAGGGGCGATTATTATTTAATTAACCCAAAAAGACAATTGTTTACTACTACATCCTAAAGGTATTATTTAAAACACTGTCGGAGGCTTTGCGAAGCATTCTTAGACTTGGCGAATGCTAAAAATTTGCGTCGGCCTAACGGAGTGGCTAGCAAATTTTAATGAGCCAAGCCTTAGAATGCTCAAAGTCGTAGACCGTGCTTGAAATAATACCTTTAGGATGTAGAATAAAATTCAGAGGGGCTTTTATGATCTATTTGCTAGTGACGTCTTTTATTTGGGCGTTCTCTTTTGGGTTGATAAAAAACCAACTGAGTGGTTTGGACGCAAACCTTGTCGCTTTTTTAAGATTGTTCATTTCTTTTATGATCTTTGTTCCTTTTTTGAGCTTAAAGACGCTTAAACATACATACAAAAATAAAGGTCTAACCATTCATTTACTCGCCATCGGCTCCATTCAGTTTGGATTAATGTATTCAACTTACATCTATTCTTTTCAGTACTTAAAAGCGTACGAAGTAGCCTTGTTTACAATATTGACCCCTATATATGTTACTTTAATTAATGATTTTGTTAATAAAAAAGGAATCGACATTACCTCGGCGCTTTCTGCATTACTCGCCGTTGTTGGAGCAGGAGTAATAGTATTTAAAAGACTTAATGACGACATGTTCCTAACAGGAATACTGTTGGTGCAAGCATCCAACCTTTGCTTTGCAGCAGGCCAAATATATTACAAGAACCTTATGGCAAAATTACCACTAGGAGTGCATAGCAGCGAGATATTTGCGATACCTTACTTAGGTGGATTTTTAATAACATTAATTTTTGCTCTTGGTTCAGTTAAATGGACTGGGCTTACAATGAATGTTTCTCAACTTGGCTCCATTATATATTTGGGTCTAATAGCTTCGGGGCTCTGCTTCTTTTTATGGAACAAAGGAGCAACACTTGTTAAGGCCTCTACTTTAGCTGTTATGAATAATGCAAAAATACCTCTCGCTGTGCTTTGCTCCATCTTCATTTTTGGTGAACACCTTGAGTGGACAAGAGTAATAATCGGCGGTGGAATAATGTTATTTTCCGTCTTTGTCAGCGATAGTGACTTAATTAAAAAATATCGCTGGTGGAAAAAAACCAACCCTTCCGAGTTCTAAGTAAACTTTAATTTAATATCTATGACTTTTAGGACAACCTCGGAGGGACGAAAAGCGAGATAGGAGCTTTGCGGCCTGAGAGTTAGGTGGCTTTTTATAGCTACGAGTAGGCGCTATAAAAAGAACATGTCCGAAAAGCCATAGATATTAAATTAGAGCTTGCTGCCCAACGACATCCACCAGTCTATCCAGTTACGTTTAGACCAGGTATCTTTGCCATCCATTTTAACGTAGTCAGCAAGATTCTTTTTAGCCCTGGTGGCAACTTCGGTATCTGGGTCATCAAGATAGGTTATAAGAATTGGGATCGATTTTTTTTGTCCAGTTTTTGCAATTGCATCAACAAGATGTTTTCTTATCCAAAGGCTTTGTTCACCAATAAAATTTCTTTTGTTTTTCATCTCTTCTGTTAATGGTGTCAGACTGGATGGGTCTTTGGTATCGCCTAGAGCATCTACGACCACGGTCCTTACTACCAACGAACGGTCGTTAAGCATCCCTTGTAGGACTTTTGTAGCGCTTGGCCCACCAACAGAAACCAACCCTTGGGCAATTGCTGTCCTTGTATACCAGGAATATTTTTTTTGTTTTAGCATGTCTTCCAATATTGGAACGGCTTTATCTCCATCTTTTTTTGAAGCTAAAATAATTGCAGACCAACGATCAGCTTCAGACATTTTGCTGTTCTGAATAACTTTTGATAATTCTTGGCTATGTAAAGATGAGGTTAGTATTAGTACGGCAAAAAGATATTTCACCGACTTATTTTACTGGTTCTAATTTTTCTTTAAGTTCTTTTCCAACTTTGAAGAAAGGTAATTTCTTCTTTGTTACAACGATAGCTTCACCAGTTCTAGGATTTCTGCCAGTATAAGAACCGTATTTTTTATTAACGAAAGAACCAAAGCCTCTTAGCTCTATTCTGTCATTATTCTCCAGAGCAGCTTTCATCTGTTCAAAAACAGTATCAACAATAAGCTCTGCTTTCTTTTTTGGAACATTCGCAAATTCCGAGTACTTTAAAATAAGTTCTGACCTGTTCATAAGGCCCCCTAAATTTTGTTAGCACGTTTAAAAGGCATACTAATTAGAATTACGGAGCTTGTCAAGTGTTTGCAGTTATTAGGAAAAGTCAGTTTTTTATATTATAATGTATAAGCTCTACGCGGGCACATCTACGGCAACAGCGTCTAACAATGTTATAGGGTTTGATCTCGCGTTGCCAAATATGCCCCAAGAACAAGCACTGGAGACGATTCCACAGTTTTTGTACCATACTCACCCTCTAACTTAACCCTTCCAGCGTCTTTTTTGAACCTGGTGCTAGATAATTTAGCACAAAATAGGTAAAATGCCTGTATAAAACATGTAGGGAGACAAAATATGAAAAAATTGATCATCGTTCTTTTGGTTATTGCAATTGCCGTGCTGATCTTTGCGAAAGCAAAATACAGAACTTATGACAACGTCACATTAAAAATATGCGACCAAAATTTAATGGGCTGTGCCAACAAGCTTGTAATAAAGGATAAACAGTACCTTGTAGATGCAGGCACCGGACTTGCTAATCAAAAATATTTGAAAATAGTGGACGATCTTAGAGGACAAAATAAGCTGGAAACTACTTTGGCATATGTAAAAGGATATACAAAAAAAGAAAAAGGACACTTTCCAAATCCAATGGCAGATTTTGACGTATTCCATATTGGAGACTTGAAAACTCTGGAGGAAAAATGATAAAAAAGCAGGATGTACAGGAGTTCCTTTATATAACGCTGGGCTGTTTCATAATGGCCTTAGCTGTTGTATGGTTCTTGGACCCTTACAAGATAGTCCCTGGTGGGCTGACCGGATTAGGAATAGTTCTGTATGAATCTTTTAAAATACCTCTTGGAACAACAATATTAATATTTAACATCCCACTTTTGATACTGGGAAGTTTGCTTCTTGGAAAAAGGTTCGGCATAAAAAGTATTTATGGAATAATTGCCTCAGCGTTATTCATAGATCTTATTAAACTTGTTCTATATCCTACTTTTTTACCGAACGTTCCAATATATTTACTGCAGAACCCTGCAACAATAGATTACATGAATTCTGTTGTACCATTCCTTGCAGCCATTTTTGGTGGAATTATTTTAGCCATAGGACTGGGAATAGTTTTTATCCATAGAGGCTCAACCGGCGGTTCAGACGTTATAGCTCAAATCTGCGTTAACTACCACATAATGAAAGCGGGACAGGCTTTTGTAATTGTGGACTCGTTGGTTATTTTTTCCGCAGGAATAGTTTTTGGTTTAAGACATAGCTCACTCGCTTATGGTGTGACATCTGTTTTACTAGGTTTATCGTCGCTAATAGTTAGTGCGCTGGTAATAGATTACATAATGGACGGCGGAAAGCACATAAAAGGAGTAACCGTTGTAACAGAAAAAGCAGATGAAATACTTAAAGTAATATTGCAAGACTTGGAAAAAGGAGCAACCGTTTATAATGGAGAAGGTGCTTACACAGGAAAACCAAAAAGAATAATTTCAACTGTGGTTGGCAACAGGCAAATATATCAGATCAAAAAAACCGTTAAGGAGATCGACCCCAAAGCCTTTATGGTCGTGTCACACGTGGTACAGGTTTATGGTGAAGGTTTTGAACCGTTAGAGACCAAAAAATGACAAAACAAAAGGATGGTATTGACTATCGGGGGATTTTTCGTAAAAAATAGACATATTATGAAAAAAGCACATAAAACTATCATAACTTTCCTTATATTCTGGATGTGCGTAATATCTGCACTATTCTGGTTCGCTCAAATAAAGCAAAATCAAATGATGTTCTACTACGGTGACACTTGTCCCCATTGCAAAATAGTTGAACAATATATGTCTGAGAATAATATTTACTCTAATTATAAAGTAGTAATGAAAGAAGTCTACAACGACGAAAAAAACAAAAATGAGCTCATCAGAAAAGCTGGACTGTGTAACTTAAGCGCGAACAACATTGGGCTTCCGTTCTTGATCTATAAAAAGAAATGCTACGTTGGTGATGTTGATATGATAAAGTTCTTTGAAGGATTAAAAAAATGAAGCGCATCTTATTTGCCATAGCACTTTTTTTGATAGGTACAAAACAGGCTTTTGCTATATGCCCCATATGTACTATCGCTGTGGGCAGCGGTCTTGGTGTAATGAGGGCCATGGGGGTCAGTGACCTGCTTACAGGAGTATGGTTAGGAGCCTTGATAATCTCTTCCATACTTTGGTGCCTTGATTGGATGAGCAGAAAGAACATTCATTTTAAGTTCAAAAAGACCATCATTTATGTTGGCTTTTATGCATTGTTCCTGTTGCCACTTTCAATAAAATCCCTATGGGACAACCTTTTAATAGCCACCGCAGTCGGCACGGTCGTATTCTTGTTTGCAGTTGCAGCAAACAAGTATTTAAAAAGGATAAACGACGGTAAAGTAGTTTTTTATTATCAAAAGGTAGTAATACCTGTGGTATTCTTGATCATAACTAATGTAGTAACATATCTTTTGATCCAAATATTCTAGGGAGAAAAGTTAATGAAAACAGAAAACGACGTTAAAAATCTTATAACCAAGATCGACAGTTTTAAAAAGGACCACGAGATGGACCTTTCCTCGGACGAGGACCTAAGCATCGCCATAATGAATTTGGTAAGCATAGAAGAGCATCTTTTTTACACGGCTCAAAAAACAAATAATAACGTCTATCTTGGACTTCTTAAGGAAGTAAGAGAGATGAGAGTAGACCTGTTAAAAAAGATAATCAAAGAATACGAGGGTGAAGTTTGGTGCATCAGCAAGCACCTTCTTGCAGCATCAATGAGAGTAATGGAAGTCGGCACAAAGTCACTTGGCAAGGGCAACATGACAGAAGCAAACGAGATGTTCAACAAAGCGTATGACCTATACTCTATGTTTTGGGCATTAAATCTTAAACTAATAAATCCGGACGATATAAAAGGAATAGACGTCAGCAAAATAAAAAGAGAAGACAACATTAGTCTTAACAACGATATAACCAACAATAAGGGCCTTATGTCTAAAATAAAGGACGTTTTAAAAAAAGCTATCGATTGCTGCAAAGAATAGCCCATTTAGCACCATAACAGCGCATTTTTGGTCACACTAACTCTTGACAAAAATATCATTTTATGATATAATACTATTTTGGTTTTAGGAGGTGATTATGAAGGACTTTTTAAAGTGTTTATCCTTGACCATAATCGTAGCTTTCATTTTTTCATGCGGTGGAAGCAGCAGTAGCAGCACCGACCTCACCACAGACCAGGTAAATAGTATCAGCGCAGCCATTGTAGGGGCTATGAACGCTGCGGGTGGAGGCAGTTATGGAGCTTCATCCATTAATGTAGATAACGAAAGCCCTATAGCTCAAATCAGCAGCAATACGTATGCGGAAACATGCAGTGGCACCAAGGACGAGTTTGCTGCAACCGCAAATGGAACATATAACTGTCCAACAGATGGACATGTAACATACACGGGAAACTTAAAAACTTCCTGTACAGCCTGGGAATATTATTCTAAACCCGTCGTAGCTTGTGATTGCACAGGTGATTGGGTAACAGCAAACTCAATGACGTTCCAGTATGGCGACCGTACAAATAATTTATATGATTGCAATAGCGGAGGAGTAATACTGGACGGTACCATTTACGTTAATGCAACCGGCACAGGAGTTGATATCAACATTAGTATAACAGGGACCTTAAGCGTTAATAAAAGAGGCGATGCAGGAGGCTTAGTACCAATAACAAGCGATTGCTCTATATTCATGTACTACACAGGATCAACAGCTAAGTGGACAGGCACTATCTGCGGTTACCCTGTTTCTTAATGACAGCGTCTTGTATAATTGTTCTTGCCTGAATCTATGCCGGTATAGCTGTAGTCACAACCGACTGGGTATAAATTGTTCTTTTTATCGCTTAGAGGAGTCTTGAGGTTCTCTTTGTCGAAACTGCAAGACCCCACAAGCATAATTGTAAAAGATAATAAAAAAGCTATTTTAAAAAAGTCCATTATTTCTTTTTTGTCTTTTTAGCCTTAGTAACTTTTGTTGTCTTAACTTTTTTTACAGCTACTTTAGCCACCTTAGGTGCAGCAGCTATAACTTTTGTTTTACCCTTTGTTGCTTTGTAAGCTATCAGTAGCGCAATCAGCACGATCGGCACTATTATGTCTGCATAAAGAGGAATACCTACGTTACCAGGAGCGTAATTGTGATGCAGAGTCATATCTTTAACGTGCCCATATGCTGCTCCCCAACCAAATATTGTTGTAGAAACAACTGTTACGAACCAAACGTCTGACTCTAGCCACAAACACATAAAACCAAGAACACCCATCATAAGGTTTGCAATAGCAACCTCAAATTGAAAAGGACTGCCTGGCATCCAACCGATAAGTAGAGCAACGTTATCTGCCATAAATACATGTCCGACAAAACCTACAAGGCCCGCAAAACCCACATTTACAGCGAGTATCCAAAGTAGAAATGTTCTCAATACGTTGTTCGTCTTTTTGTCTTTCTTTGCAAATGCACTGATAATTGCACCTAATAATGCAACTCCTGTAATTACTAAATAATACATAAAAGTTTCCCCCTCTTTTATTGTTCCAGTTAACATTGTAATTGATAAACAAAGAAAATAAAACTTTTTTAGTAGATTTGACAAAGATACCTTTAGAGAGTTTAATAAGAATCACTAATTTTAGTCGATATAAGGAGGTTTTATGAACAAAAATTTTTTGCTCGTATTAACAGCTATTGGGGTTTTAGGTCTTGTCAGCTGCGGTGGTAGCGGTGGAAGTAATTCCAACGTTACAGTAAAAGCAGTCGGATTCAAGGCTGTTCTTTCTTCTACTTCAGTAGGGATAACAGAAGTGACTCCTGAACCAACTTTCACAAACCTACCATCATTCACCCCTGGACACATTAACTCCGGAGCACCAGATTACATTAAACTTACATTGGTAGCATTGGGTGTGCAGGTTGATGGAAGCGGAGTTCAAAATATTTGGACTGGCTCAAAAGAAATAACTGTGGATGGGACGTCTGCAATAGATGTAAGCGATATTAAACCATCGTCCGTCCCAACTGGGAAAATAACAGCAGTAGTAGCTACGTTCAATAGCCTTGCTAAAATAAAAGGAACTCTTACAGCTGGATTTAATGATGGACCACAAATATACAGTACCAAAGCTGCTTACCCATATAACGCAGTAACACACACAGGTGGAACAGACTTAGCATCTTCTTACGCTGGAGCAGCTGAAGAAACTGATTTTTACATAAACGCAGATAGCGATACCCTTATGGTCTCGACTCCAAGTACCACAACTATCGACGCATCAAGTCCTATAAAGATAACAATATTGTTTGATATAAATAGACTATTAAGGTTCTACAACGGGACTGGAAGCGGAGTGAACCCTACTGACCCAATACACAAAGCATATTTTTTTGGACATTCATTACTTGGTTCATGGATAGCAACATTTTTTGGCGACCCTGGAAAAATAGAAGGATACGCTACAAGATATTCGGTAACAGCTACCCCGAATCCTGGTTACGGCTTAGTAAAAGGATGGATGACTGTTGTTTACGATTCAAATGGCAAGTTCCTTTCTGGACTATTAATGGGTGATGATGATAACGCTTTGACCTGTGCAAAGGGTTGGATAACAAGCTACACCGATAATGGAACAACCGCTGACTTTAGTTATGACACAAGTAACATAACAGTATCAGGCTTTGAAAGAGTTAAAACACAGGACTATTGGTCTCCTAATGCAACTGTAACCTCTTCTGCAAACGCCACTGGTGCAATTTTTAGTGGAGAGGCACATTTTCAATTAGAATTTGCTCAATAACAAAGTTACCGGAGGAAGTATGAAAAAATTTATTCTTGCAGTGATCACAGTATTTGCAGCTTTTTGGTGCATGGATTTTTTACTTCACGGGGTTATTTTGAGTCAGGCTTATCAGGAAACATCACATCTTTGGAGACCACTCCCAGAAATGAAGGCAGGGTTAGGAATACTATGCACACTAGTGTTTAGCATCATGTTCATATCCATATATGGCTTACTGCCTAAAAAAGGTATCAAGGCTGGTTTAACATTAGGCTTGTTGCTTGGAATAATGCACGGGTTTGGAATGGGCTTTGGTTCTTACGCATCTATGCCTATAACTTTGACCATAGCTTGGGCGTGGTTCCTTGGTTCATTAACGGAATTTTTAATAGCTGGTTTAATAACAGGCGCAATAGTTAAATAGAAAGCTTATATCTAAAGCAGTCCGTGGTATGGTCGTTGACCATACCCGCTGCTTGCATAAATGCATAACAGATAGTTGTTCCAACGAACCTAAATCCTCGCTGCTTTAGATCTTTGCTCATTGCATCGGACTCTTTTGAGCTCACAGGTATCTGTTTAATGGACTTTCTTTTGTTGATTATTGGTTTACCTTTAACGAACTGCCAAATATATTTATCAAAGGTCCCGAATTCTTTTTGTATCTTTTTGAAAGCCTCAGCGTTGGTTATGGTAGAGGCTACTTTTAATTTGTTCCTTATTATTCCTTCATCCTTTAAAAGTTTTGCAACTTTTTTAGCATCATATTTAACTATTTTATTAAAATCAAAATTATCAAAAGCTTTTCTAAAATTTTCTCTTTTCCTTAGTACTGTCGACCAGCTTAGTCCTGCTTGAAAAGCATCCAGCACCATAAATTCAAATAATTTTCTGTCATCGTGTACTGGAACGCCCCATTCTTTGTCGTGGTATTCCATCATTAAGGTATCATCACCTGGCCAGGCGCATCTTTTTTTCATATTTTAGAGAACCTCTTAACAATTTTTTGCAGCTCTAACTGTATCTTTTTGAATAGTTTATTATTTTTTAAGGTACCCTCTGCTGCGTTGGCATATTTTGGCTTTTCTTCATCAACTAATAAACCTATAGCATACTGATCCTCATCTATTACCTCTGAAATGTCCGCCTTTGGTAAGTCAAATAAAACTTTAACTTCACCGATCAACTCTTTAGCTTCTACTACAGATATTTTTCCCTTATAAGTTCTTTGAGCGAAACAGGTTTTATCCCAAGTCCTTGGGCAGTTAAGTTTTTGTAGTTCACGTTTGACTTCCACTGAACCATCCTTAGCGCTGATAGACATTTCTGTATCGCCATTTTTGGTGCTCCGCACAACATAGCGGAGCACCATTTTATCTTTTGTAGTTTCAGCAAATGCTAAACATTCGCAAAAAAATACCATTATGATGGATGCAATAAAAAATCTTTTCATCATCACTATAAAGGCTGATGCCCTTCTGTTAACGTTTTATCAAACCCGGCTGATGTAGATAGAGGATACCAGAATGTAGTAACAGGTTGGTTCTCCTTTGGAGAATCATGAGTAAGTGTTCCATAAAAGTATTTCGGTTCATCATAGATTGGTACACCATCTATCATGAAACCTAGTTCAACTACTACAGTATAATTTACAGCCGGTACAGGATCTGCACCATGTGCGCTAAAATATGTAACAGACACAGCATAGTTTCCTGGAGTAATTGCTCTACTAGAGTCAAAGAAAATATGTTCCGGTCCCATCCCTTGGGTATCATCAAAATCGAGATATGGATAAGTAACACCAGGGTCTTTCTTCCCGTAATAAACATCTTGGCTACCAGCACCAGGAGTCAGAACATGCAAGTCGATATCAAGAGGCGTGTCCCAAGTCAAAGTGACCTTTGCGAGTGGTGTAGGCCCTGTACAAGCTATTATGTATTTTGCATAACCTGCATAATTTTGCCAAGCGTTATCCTCTGTAACAAGGAATTCAACGACGTTGTCTATGCTATCTAAGTTCAACGTAGCATCCGTTGCTAATGTCTCTGCGCAATACAAAGGCACGTTCTGAGAAAAAGCTCCGCTGGCATCAAGATCAACATCATACTTAGTTTCGTTAACGTAAATGATGGTGTGAGTTGGTTGTTTTGCTCCTCCAGTTATTGTGCCTTCAAGTGTTGTTCCAACTTCGTTGGTCGAAGCAACATCTAGCTTACCGTCCGCATTAGTATCCGTTGGAGCAGTAAGAGTTACTTTTGGAAGCAAACTTTGATCACCAAAACATGGGTCCATATTGGCCATGTTATAAATATTTTGTGCATCATCAAACCCATGGAACAGACTCGACCCAACTATGCCAAATTGGTTATAATTGAACCTAGTATTTGCAGCACTTGTGCCAGAGTTGTAAATACTCCAGTTCCCATTATAGGTGTAGGCAACTTTTCTATTCTCGTTTCCCGGAAAATTAGGATCATAAAGTCTAAAAACACCATTGCTGTATGCACGAACCAATATTGCGTGCGCTCCTCCATAAGTACCATCATCATAAGCCTGTTCTACGAACATTATCTGAGGCTGACCTGTGTCATTCATAGCCTGAACAAAACTTTTTGCAACTTCAAGGGAGCTCATCAGCCCTACAGCATGCATTTCATTTCGGGATTGCTGCCATATAGCGATCTCACCAGTCTGCATACGGGAGGCAGCCTCTATTGCGCAAGTATCATCTTGCCACTTATCTGGATCGCCTTGTCTATATTTGTTATAAAGACCTCCGGTATCACTAAGCAGTCCTTTCCAAGTAAAGAACCACTTTGCGTAGCTCGACATACCTATGCAATTACCACCAGGATTTAATATTGAACCATAGTTAGCTATGTACCATCCATCATTAGTAACAGAGAAACCTGTATCTGTATTAAAATCCGCACTTGTAGCCATTATGTCAGCGACTTTTTTTGCCCACTCAAGAACGAAATAGTTAGAAAAATGTCTGACCATAAAGGACATGGTGCCACCGGCAGTATTCCTATTCGTTATTGTGGCAACTTCTATTCTGGATTCTTTTCCACGTTTATATAAACCTTCGCTAATCTCTTTTGCGACGTACTCGTACGCGTTAACGAACTCATTATACGTGGCTAAGGTCTTGTCATATGGAAGGGTTATTGTAACAGGTTTATTGAACTCTTTTGTTGCATCAGATTCCAAAATCAGCATTTTGGATACTGCATTAGTTTCTGCAGGAAGTGTAGAACCACCTGAATTTATATCCGCGTAACTTACTTTTATTTCTGTATTGCTTGTAACAGCTCCAACAGGAAATGTTATTGTGAGGCCATTTAGTGGACTAGTTGCATCTGCAATAGTTACAACACCACCCGTAGCACCTACAGTTTGTGTTTTTACAAGAACAGGAGCTCCCATATCAATAACCGTTTGGGGCGTTCCTCCTTTACTGCAACTACATTTTGAAACAGACACAATACAAAAACATAAGATGAGCAGCGTCCAAACGGAAAACTTCTTCTTCATAAAGGCCTCCTTGTTCTAAAGACGTTATGCCGTAGGATAAAATAATTACAGAAATATGTCCAGAACTGGGTAATAAATAGAGGTAAACTATCGGGCCTTAACAAAGATCATAAGCTCGATGTCTTTTTCGTGCATGTTCCTGTTAACTATTGATTTATATTCATATTTATTTCTCTTAGCAACTTCTATGGAACGTGCGTTCAATGGTTCTATTGCGAGTTCTATATGTTTAAACCCTTGCGAGAATAATTCTTTTTCGAGGATACGAACTGAGTCAGAAATAAGGCCCCTGCCCTCGTAACCACGGCTCAACCAGTATCCGATTTCACAGGCATCGTTTTCTATGGTTACATTGAGCACTCCAATGCTTCCAACAAACTTGTTCTCAAAAAAAATACCATAAGGGTAATGTGGCTTACCTAAGTAGATGTCGGATGTTTTAATAAAATTAATTTCGTCTTGGAGAGTTTTAGTTTTGTCTACCCAATACAAAAAACGCCCAAGGTGCTCTCTGTTGGAATCTATGCATTTGAATATTTCTTCTGCATATTCTATAGCCAATTTTTTTAAGGTAATACGTTCACCACTTATCTCTTTTGGCATACAAGGCATTTTCATTATAGATCGTAATACAGTCTCATTTCGTATGGATGAGGTCTGTTCCTTACTTCGTTATATTCTTTTTCCATTTTCCAATTGATTATGGTGTCCAAAATATCTTCGTTAAATACGTCACCTTCAAGTAAGTAATCATGGTCGGCCTTTAATGCCTGCATAGCTTCTTTTAACGACGTAGGAAGACTTTTTATTTTATTAAGCTCTTCTTTGGACAAGGCAAAAACGTTCTTATCTATTGGGCCAAAGCCTTCTTTTCTTGGGTCTATTTTATTCTTTATACCGTCCAGTCCTGCCATCAATTGTGCAGCTACAGCAAGATAAATATTGCAAGTGCCGTCCGGTGGCCTGAACTCTATCCTTTTTTCGTTCGGATTAATTGCATATTTAGGTACCCTTATTGCTGCGGAGCGATTAGCTAATGAGAAAAATAAATTTACTGGAGCCTCAAAACCAGGTATCAGCCTCTTATAAGAGTTTGTACTTGGATTAGTAAGAGCCAGCAAAGACGGACCATGTTTTAATATTCCACCAACATAATACATTGCAAGTTCGCTTAAGCCTGCATAACCATTCTTGTCATAAAAAAGTGGCTCGCCATTCTTAAAAAGCATCTGATGGAAGTGCATTCCATTCCCTGCTTCATTATAAAGTGGTTTAGGCATGAACGTTGCTGTGCGGCCTCTGGATTTAGCTACCATTTTAATTATATATTTTACCCACGTTGCCACATCACCTACTTTTTGTAGAGGCTGCAATGCTATCTCTATTTCGCTTTGACCTGGGCCACCTACTTCGTGATGATGATATCTTACGGCCACACCACTCTCTTCTATTACCTTTACCATCGCTGTTCTGTCGTTGCACAGATCATCCTGTGGAGGAGCAGCATGATACCCTCCATGATGCGGTATCTTATGTCCACTGTTCACATCTTCAAGGTTTCCACGCCAATCAGCCTCTGTTGACTCTATTCTATAGGAGGTTGAATTTATTTCGTTGGAGTAGATCATTGAATCAAAAATATAGAACTCGAACTCTGGTCCCCACATTGACTGGTCCGCAATACCAGTTTTTTTCATATAATCGTATGCGCCAAAAGCGATACCCCTTGGATCACGACGAAAATGTTTTTTTGTATCAGGCTCATGTATCGAACACAACATGCTTAAAGTTGGAACTTCCCAAAAGGGGTCCACTATGGAACTGGAAATGTCTGGGATAAGCGACATATCTCCTGATTCAACTGTTTTAAAGCCCATTTGATTGGAACCGTCGAAGGCTTCGCCGTTATTTATGAAATCTTCACTTAATCTGGAGGCAGGCATTGTAAGGTGCCTCATCCTTCCAAAAAGGTCAGTGTACTTAAAATCTATCGCCTCTATTTTTTTGTTTTTTACAAAAGATTCAAGTTCTGCATAAGTTTTAAACATTTTATAAACCCCTCCAACTATTTATCATCAGAAGCTTTTTTGTATCGCTCTTATTGCTTTTCGTCAATTCATGTACGCCATAATTTTGTCTATATTATTTGTTTTACATTATCAGGCATTATTCTGAGTGCTATATTTTGTACTTATGTCCGCAAAAAACATAAAAGCATATCTGCAAGAACACTTCCCAAAAGAAAAAGCATATATTGGAGCAGAAGAAGTTAGGGCATTTACACGCTCGTTGAGAATAAAAGTTCAGGAACTAATGATGGAGTTACTTCCCTTTGCTGCAGAAAAAGCTCACCCCACTATTTCTAACTATCGTGTTGGGGTCGCTGGTTTAACAAAAAATGGTAGTATTTTACTTGGATGCAATTTAGAAATGCATGGCTTACATTTAAACAATTCACTCCATGCCGAACAATTTTTAGTAATCTCATCGCTAATCAAAAAAGAGGAATTGTCTGCAATAGCCGTGACGGCCCCTCCTTGCGGACATTGTAGACAGTTCCTGAACGAAATAAAAGGTGGAAGCAAACTTAGGGTATTAGTAGCTGGTGAACCGGAAAGGACTTTAATGGAACTACTGCCTGCACCCTTTGGTCCTAGCAATCTTAAAATTAATATTTCTTTATACGAAGATAGGAACAACAGTCTGGAGCTCAAAACGCCTAGCAATGATCCATTAATAAAAGAGGCGCTACGGCAGGCAAACAATTCTTATGCTCCTTATAGCAGCTGCCCCTCTGGCATTGCCATCCAATTAAAGAACGGAGCTGTTGTCGGTGGTTTTTATATAGAAAATGCTGCTTTTAATCCTAGTGTTTCTCCAATGTTGTCCGCTTTGGTCCACTTAATATCAGAAGGTTACGACTATAAAGATATAAAAGAGGTAGCCCTTGTTGAAAGAAAGAATAGTCCTGTTGTGCAAGAACATAATGTGCAAGATATTTTGAATTCCATAGCACCCGGAACAGCATTAAAGAAACAAGAATCTATTTGGTCTCTGATATCCCAGTAGTACTGACCCTGCCCTCTGTTTGGTAATTAATCACTTTTTTGCTTTTCACATATTCCACTAAACCATCCCTTACAGTCATATTTGTGTTGATCTTATTTGGAGCGTTCTTGAGAAGCTCCATGCCCTCTGCTCCCCCAGCTACAAAGTCATCTGCACATAAGAAATACTTTTTTCCTTGTACCGGAGCTTTGCCTTTTATTTCTTTCAATACAACATTACCGTCGTAAACATCAATTTTTATTCCGGCTACCTGAAAAAAAGATATCCTGTCTTTTCTGGCCTGTTTAAAATAGCCCTCTTTAAGCGCTACAACTAATTGGTCGGAGGTGAGCGGAATACGTATTATCTTATCGCTAAAGGGAAATACCTTGTAAATATCCCTTACATGTATCTTACCCGCATCTATGCCACTCCTTATCCCCCCTGAATTTATAATAGCAGCATCACATTTGCCTTCTGTCATGATGGCATCGGTCAAAAGATCTCCAAGAGCTCCTTCTTTTTGGTGAAGTCCTGCAGTAGAAAGAGTGGAGTTGTTCACCCCTATTTCTGTGTTAAAATATTTGCCGGCTTTTTTTAAGGCGGCAGCCATGATCTTCTTTATCTCCGGGTCCTCATTTTTAGCAAGCGCGTCATCTATGCTATCTGTGGTCAAATAAGCATATTTATAGTCCTCTATTCCCTCTCTCCCAATTTCAAGATCCAGCCTGCTTACACCTTTTGCATAAAATCCAGAATGAACTATTAGCGTATTTTTTCTTTCTATGGGTTTCTTTAGCGTAGTGTGCGTGTGCCCACCAAAGATCACATTTATTTCTGGATTGGTCTTTGCAAGTTTGAAATCACCGGTGTCCCTGTCTGTAAAAGAAATGCCCAAATGTGATAAGGCGATTATAAAACAGCCCTTTGGAAAAGTTTTGATAACCTCTTTCGCAGCCTCGTAGGGGTCAGTTACGTCTATGCTCTTTAACGTCTGTGTGGAAAAAATAGTTTTGCTGTCCGTAAGAAGTCCAAAAATACATACTTTATGTCCATCAATATCCTCAATGACAGAGGAAGGGAAAGGTTTGGTCTTAGGATTTTTGTAAGTAATGTTAGAGACTAAGAAAGGAAAATGAGCCTGTTTTTGCTGCTCTTTTAAAATCTTCATTGGATTATCAAATTCATGGTTGCCCAAAGCCATTGCATCCAAGCCCAGTACGTTAAGCACTTTTATATCGGGGCTGGCCTTTAACATATCAGATTCTGGAACACCCGTGTTAAGATCTCCGCTGTGCAAAAATAGAACATGCCCTCCATCCTTAATTGCCTCTTCCCTTATATGTTCGACCAGAACACCCATGGGAGAAGCCACGCCACTTTTACCGTCGAAGTCCAGCACGTGCCCATGCGTGTCACTAACGTGGATTATAGTTAATTTATATGGCTTGTTATCGTCAGATGCGTACAGAACACTAATGGACAGGATAAATATAAAGCAAAGTCTTTTGATCATGATCCCCCCTCTTGGATTATGTCATAAAATCTAAAACCTTTTTTTCATCGAACTAAGCTAAGGTCTAGAAAAATCTTCCTGATAACCTTTGGTTGTCAAATTGAAGGTAGCATCTTTGTATGTTATGGTCTGCTTAAGTTCTTCACGATCTACACCTGGGTCCGCAAGCTCAACCTTTATGAGATCTGCGTCAGCCACACCTTTGCATTTAGCTGCTACTGCTTCTCCCTTTATGTAGAACACAGCCTTGCCAACTTCTTTTGAAGTACCATCCGTATTTACGGATTGAACAGAAGCACAATAAACGCTTTCATAGTTCTTGGCAATAGCTCCCACGTGATTGAAGTCCATTCCATAACTTAATAGGTTACCGTCCCCGTCTAATTTTTGAAGATATGAACTTACAAGGTAGCTGTCATAATCAACAGGTATATTTTTTGGATACCATGCAGGGAATTGATTTTTGGTAGAATAAAAAACCAGCTTGTATTTTTTATTCGTACTGTAGAGTTCATAGTAAGCCTGATAGGTCTCTAAAAGACTAACACCTATCTTAAATGTTTCTCCAGCAAAAGTTAACGAAGAATCAGTTGCTGAAACATCGAATACGGTAACACTAACAGGGCTGGGCCACCCAAACTCATCCGTTAATGCCCCACACAGACCATACATGTCCGTGTCATCTTTTGTAAGTTTTATGCCAATTCTTTTTAGGGAATAGAAGTCACTGTCTGCTCCTATATAACCAAAATAGCCACAGTACCTGTTCAGGACTTGGTCTCCATAAAGTTTAGTATGGAAAACATTAAAATATATTACGTTATCGTCAACACCCCTGGTATAAAGCCACCAATCAAACCTCTCATCCAATCTTATTTGTGCTCCACCTTTTGTGCTGGTCTCTATAATGCTGGGGTGTGAGCCGTCGTCCAAAGCAGATAACCTTGCTGTCTGCTTTTGTTCTGGTGTTAGATTGGCATCGTCAGTTGGCTGGGCAAATAATCTTAGGGATACGCTCAAAATGAACAAAACAAAAAAACATTTTTTCATAAAAAGTATTGCTCCTGTTACAGTATTTTTTTAATTTCCTGATGCCGGAGTATAACCATAGCTCCAATAATTTACGAACATTTCACTAATATCTTTTTTTGTGAAGCCATCGCTATCCTCTAAAGAGGAGCAAGGTAAAATATTTATTGTAGACTTTAATGTTGCATTACTTTCGTACTTTGAACATTCATAGATAAAAGTTCCATCCTCAACATTTCCAATTTGTGTATATTTTAAGCATTTCTTTGCCTGTATATCGATCTCTATAGGCGAAACAGAGTTATCCTTTTTTAGTTCTGGTGGTAAGTCTCTAAAAATAACATTAACTTCTTCGCCGATATTTTTCCCTCCATCATAGTAGTCCAAGTTAGAAAAGGCACTCTGCAGTTCATTTGATTTTGTCACTGCTATGTGGGCTATAGCATCTTCATCTGTAACGTCTTGAGTACACTTTGTAGGATCAGTGTTAATAACCACAATACCTGCGCAAAAATATACAGATTTAAGCGTCTTAATATTCTCTGAAGTTATTTTGTCATCGAACAACATATGTATGTCTGCCGGTGCATCTGCGTACTTTCTAGAATTTTCTAAGTAGTATGAATAACAATCTGATGCATACACATTGAATGCATTAAAAACAAAGGTTAGAGCCAGCAAAGATTTGAACATTTGGGTGCCTCCTTATTGGTCAGTTTGATTTTATCATCTGAAGCACCCCTTTTATACGTTTTATTTTTATGAATTGTCAAGCTATTTATTACAAGAAATTCAATGCGTTGGAATTCAACAACTCCTTAAAAGGAGCCATCATTCTAATAAATTGTTTAAATTTTACTTGACGGAACCTAATTTATTCTATTATTAACTGACAAAGGAAGCTTTTATGCTATAAATTACCTAAAGGAGGGCCCTCATCAATGAAAAAAATACTATTTGCGTCTGCATTTTGTTTTGTAAGCAACTATGCGTACACTTGCACTTGCTCGCCAAATGTGATCAACAACTCGAACTGCTTTACAAGCTCCACTGACGGTTTAGAAGATTTCAAGAAAGCTTTCAAGAACGATAGTTGCGAGCCGGGATACATATATGAAATAAACAGAAGCACGGATCCTGTTTCTATAAAAGCCACTGCAATAGAAGAAATCTGGACAACCACAGGCGACCCCAACGTTGGCTCTTCCTGCTCCATCCAGAAGGCAGGTAACAAGGGCGCCTTCATTATGGTGTTAAATCCAGAAAAACTTCAATCTTTTTATTCATGGTTTACCTTCATTAACTATTCTAACGATACCAATTTCTCTAAACCCAGCCTACAATTTGTATCCGTTCTTGCGGACTACGAGACAATTGGTTCAGGTATGACGAACTGTAGCGTTACCGGCAGAGATAAACTTTACAATTTGACCGTTAACTTTAAAAAAGGTGAATTAAACTGTATAGCTGACTAATTTGACCTTCACCACGTTTGTGGTATACAAGCTGCCGGAACAAATATGATAACAATTTATGACCTCACTAAATCTTACGGCGGACAACTCTTGTTTGACGAAGCAGAGCTTAAGTTAAACAGAGGAGAGCGCATTGGCCTTGTTGGTCGCAACGGGCATGGAAAATCTACCTTATTAAAGATGATAATGGGAATTGAGCATCCGGACACTGGAACCATCTCTATTCCGAGAAATTATAAAATTGGCTATCTAGAACAAAAAATATTATTCACTAAACCTACAGTTATCGAAGAAGCAATGCTAGCCTTGGAAGAAGATATCGAGGTAGATAACACCTGGAAAGCAGAAAAAATACTTTTTGGTCTTGGCTTCAACGAAGAGCAAATGGACTTTGACCCGCATAAATTATCCGGTGGCTACCAGATCAGGCTCAATCTTGCTAAACTTTTACTTTCTGCACCTAATTTGTTACTGCTGGACGAACCGAACAATTATTTAGATGTAGTTTCCATAAGGTGGCTCGCTAATTTTTTAACTTCCTGGAATGGAGAGATAATTCTTGTTACTCACGACAGGTCCTTTATGGACAATGTTGTTACACACATTGTCGGCATCAATAGAAGAAAAATGCGTAAAATTTCAGGAGATACCCATAAGTACTATTCTCACATTGAAGAAATGGATGAACACCACGAAAAGAACAGGGTTAAGGACGAGAAAAAAATAAAAGAAATGGAAGAGTTCATTTTTAAATTCAGAGCAAGAGCCAGACAGGCCAATATGGTCCAATCTAGGATCAAGGCAATAGAGAAGATGAAACCCTCTGACAAACTAGCGCAGGAAAAATCAGTAGAATTTTCTTTTACAGAGGCTGATTTTACCGGCAAGAACGTCATAGATATAAAAGAATTGAATTTTGGTTACAATGACCAAACACTAATAGATGAACTAAGTGTTTGCATCGGCTATGGAGACAAGATCTGTATCATTGGTAAGAATGGCAAAGGAAAAACCACCCTCCTAAAATTGATAGACAAAGCCCTTGAACCAAAAGTCGGACAGGTGAATGTACACCAGAATGCAAAAATAGGTTTTTTTGAGCAGACCAACGTCAGTACTTTGGACCCTGAGGCTACCGTTCTCGATGAAATATATCTGGCAAATCCACAAAATAATATGCAAAAAGTAAGGGATATCTGCGGCTCAATGGTATTTGAAAGCGATGATGCTCTAAAAAAGATATCTGTACTGTCTGGTGGAGAAAAATGCAGGGTCCTGCTTGGAAAAATAATAGCGTCTTCCTGCAACACCTTATTGCTCGACGAACCCAGCAATCACTTGGATATGGACTCAAGCAACAGTCTGTTGTGCGCCTTACAAAATTTTGAAGGAACCGTAGTTATGGTTACCCATAATGAACTTTTTTTGCGAAACCTTGCTCAAAAGCTGATAGTTTTTATAGATGACAAGGTAATGCTTTTTGATGGCACCTACGACCTTTTTCTGGAAAGGATCGGTTGGGGAGATAAAGGTTCCTCCAATAAAAAGAATAAACAGGCTGGCGGTAATAAAAAAGAAGTACGTCAAAAACGTTCAGAAATAATACAGGAAAAGTCGACAGTTCTACGCCCTATTGAGACTTTAATAAAAAAATTAGAGACAGATATACTAGCTAAAGAAAAAGAGCTTTCTGAACTTAATGAGCTCATCATTAAGGTTTCTGGTACTAATGAAGCTTTTAAGATACAAGAACTGTCTCAAAAAACAGCAACGCTTAAATCCAATATAGATGCCCTATATGTGTCGCTAGAGCCAGCACAAGATGAATATGACAAAAAGACCGCTTACTATGAGCAATTATTACAAAAGCAGGACTCCTAGACAGTAAACTAAACTGTGATAAAGAAAGGAATAATAAAGAGGTTAGTAGTATGAACAACAAATTAGTTTTATTTTTATCGGTGCTCGCTTGTACGACAATAATGTCCTGTGGCAAGACCGAGGCTACAATAGCTGCATTGAACTATCCAAGAGCAGCGCACACAGCAACTTTATTAAGCACCGGTTCCGTACTAATTGCCGGTGGGTACCAGAACGGTAATGTCATCCTTTCCAGCGCTGAACTGTATGACCCCACGACCGGTCTATTCACTACCACGAACCCTATGAACGAGGCCAGATTCGGGCATACAGCAACAATACTCAATAATGGTAGCGTGTTAATACTTGGAGGACTTAGTCTTAATAATCAGGTCCTTTCCAGTACAGAATTGTTTGACCCCACCACCAATACTTTCACCAAAATAGGACCGATGAACAATGCAAGGTTCTATCACACAGCGACTTTATTGAATAATGGAAAGGTACTAATTGCAGGTGGGTATCAGACAAATGATGTCTATCTTTCGAGTGCAGAGCTTTTTGATCCAAGCACTAACAGCTTTACCCTGGTAAATCCTATGGTAACCGCCAGGGATGATCACACAGCCACTTTGTTGCCCAATGGAAAGGTTCTAATAGCCGGTGGTAATCAGATAGGTGCTGTAACAAGCGTAGAACTATTTGACCCCAATACGAACAGTTTTACAGCTGCAAGCCCATTGAACACAGCAAGATATTCACACACAGCAACGATGCTTGAGAATGGAAAGGTCTTGATAACCGGAGGATTTGGAAGCGCACCTTTATCAAATGCAGAATTGTATGATCCCACCGCAAATACTTCTACAAATATTAACTCACTGAACATTCCAAGAGCGAACCACATAGCCGCTCTATTAAGCACAGGAAAAGTCCTGCTTGCAGGTGGAACGAGTGATAATTATGATACACTATCCAGCGCAGAACTATATGATCCTAGTAGTGGTTCCCTTACCTATACAGGCACCATGAACAACACCAGAGAGGTTTATACAGCGACACTGTTAACAGATGGAAGCATTCTTGTGGCAGGCGGCCTCAATGAGAATCTAGGAATTCTTGCAAGTGCGGACATATATGATACTACAAAGGGGACCTTTACAGCCGTACCTGCACACAAATAATCTCAGGCAGACCTATGACGCTTGGTGAATCTTATTACCTGTAAAACTGTAATGATCAGAACAAGAATAATACCGGCTAAGCTGAAGGTCCTGTCAACACCTATATGCTCCGCAAGAAAACCAGCCATGAAACTACCTACCGGAGTGGTTCCTGCAAAGACCATGGCATACACACTCATTACTCTGCCTCTATACCTGTCCTCGGTGTTCAATTGCAGTATGGAATTTGCCATAGAAAAGAACCATACTCCGAACGCACCACAGCAAGCAATAATCATAGAGGCTACATAAATATTTGTAGCAAAACCCATTGCAAAAAGTGCTGTTCCCAAACAAACAGAGCTCACGATAAGAAATTTTGGTTTGATGGTGCCCTTGTTGGCTCTTACCGCTGTAGTAAGAGCACCCATAACTGAACCGGCCCCAAAAGCTGACAAAAGAACACCAAAACCTTTCTCTTTCAATCCGAGTATGTTCTTTGCAAAAACAGGTATAAGGACGTTGTTATTAAAACCTATGACACTAACGAACAAGATGATCAATACTGTTTTTAATAGCACAGGCATTTTATATATATACAACAGACCATCCCTGATCTCGTGTAGGATACTTTCTTTTTTTATTGAACCAACCGGATTGCCTTCGTGGGTGATAAACAACAAGCCTATTATAACGGCGATAAAGCTGAGTGCATTCAGTAAAAAACACCATTCGATCCCTATGCCAGTCATAAGGATACCTGCAATGGCAGGACCAACGATCCTAGCAAGGTTGAATATTGTAGAGTTCAATCCCACTGCATTGGCAACATCTTTTTTACCGACGAGTTCGATAACATAAGACTGACGTGCAGGCATATCTATTGAGTTAGTGCAACCAAGTATGAAGGCAAGTAACAGAACGTGCCAATATTGAACAACTCCAAAATGAACTAAAAAGAACAAGGTGAATGCCTGCAACATGGACATGATCTGCGTTGCAACTACTAACCTTTTTTTAGGGACCTTGTCTATTAGTACACCTGTGAACAGCGAGAAAATCAGTACAGGTATGAACTGCACTGCGCTTACTATGCCAAGTTTTAAAGGCGAGTTAGTAATGGTGTAAACAAGCCACGCCTGCGCCATGACCTGCATCCAGGTCCCCGTCAAGGAGATCAACTGCCCAAAGAAAAAAAGCCTGTAGTCCCTGTGATATAGGGAATGAAAGTTATTCTCTATGAAATTCTTAGTTTTAATAAACATCTCTTATATCAACAGTGGACTACAGCAATTCGTTGCCAGCTCTCTTACAGGTACTTAATTCGTTTTTTTCTGATGTTTTTCCACTTTCATAAGTTTTGCTTTACATGCAGAACTCAAGTTATTCTCGTTAGCCTTTAGACAAGTTTTGATCCTTCCCTGACCTTTTTTAACATTAGCGCAGAATTTTTCTTTGTCAGCTTTACAAGGACCTTCTTTTCTTTCTTTTTTCATTTCTTGTTTTACAGGGGCTGCAGGAGCAGCAGTGGTTGGAGCCTGGCCATAAGCAAAGCCAGCCATGAAAACGAACAACGTAGCTACTAATAATGTTTTCTTCATACTAAAACCTCCTTTTCCTTCTCTTTAACACCTTCTATTATACTCCTACGATCATTATGGGAGGATTATGGAATAAAAAAATTTTTAACAAAGTCTGATGCAGGTTTTTCCCATTAGACGAAGTATACAAAGTATACAATAGATGTTATATAAGTTTACTGAGAGATATAAAGAGGAATTACTATGAATACTAAATTCTTTGTTGCGTTACTAACATCATTAGTCTTGGGGCTGTCTTTCCAGTCCTGCTCGCTTTTTCAGGACCAGCCTGGGGACAATAGTAATACACTAACAGTAGGTGGTGTGGGATTCAATATAGTTCCAGTTACTGGTGGTTATACTTTCCCAACTGGGGTGGATAATAGCGGGTCAGCCACAGTAGCAGTTACCTATGACATAGCTACAACAGAAACGACGTATGCCCTTTGGTACGCAGTATATTCATGGGCAACAACAGATGCTGGCAATGGATTCAGAGCAGATGGAGGCCCTCTTTATACTTTTGCAAACCCAGGTAAAGAAGGAAGTACAGGTACAATAGGAGCTGCTGCAACAACAAACGCTCAGCCAGTAACCACAATAAACTGGCGCGATGCAATAGTGTGGACCAATGCGCTTACGGAATATTATAACGCAACAAATAGCACAACATATGGCTGCGTTTACAATGCGGGTGGCACACCAATAAGAAGCTCGCAAGACACAAATCAGATGAATACAGATAGCGTTACCCCAGATACCAGTGCAAAAGGATTTAGACTTCTAACTTCTGATGAGTGGGAAGAAGCAGCCAGATATCAGGATGGCACAACTTGGACTTCAGGCTCTTATGCAAGTGGAGCAGCGGGAGCTTATACTGACGAAGCATCTACTGAGTTAGTTGCATGGTTTGTTACAGACAGCCTAGGTACAAGCAATGCAGTTGGAACAAAAACAGCGAACACCCTAGGTACATATGATATGAGCGGTAACGTATGGGAATTTTGCTTTGACCTAATAGGAGCCCTTCGTGTTGTACGAGGAGGCGGTTGGGATACTAGCGCTTCTATGCTGCAAGTTGGAGAAGTAAGCAGCGTCCAACCAAATTTTACAGGCGCCAATCAAGGTTTCCGTATTGGCAAAACAGCGGACTAGTCGATACTAAATGGTCCAGCGCCCATCCCTAGTACAAATAATATTCCGCCTATAAGCCCTAGATTCATTGTAAAATGCATCATCTGCATTGTAGCTTCTGGTCCGGTATAATTCCAAAAAGCATGAAAAAGAAACGTCACTGGTATCATGAATAGTAAAAGACATATCGCACCTAGTCTCACTTTATATCCTAGAATGAAAGAAACAGCGCCTATAGTTTCAAGCACAGTAGCCATAACAAGCCTAAAATTAAGCACGGTATAAACTCCCACCGAGTGAGAATAATCAATTGCTTCCTGAAAATGCATAGTTCTGTGTACAGCACTCCCTACAAAAACGTACGCTATAAGTATTCTACCAATAAGAACACACAAGCCCTTTAAAGTTTTTATCACAAAGCACCTCCTTTTTCGTAGCTAGACTATAAACCAGATGGAGGTGGGTAAATAAGTAGAAGTACGTATTTATGGTTAGTTATTTTTTTACTACGACAATTGTTCCAGCAATAATAAGCGCGCAGCCAACTATGATGGGCATTGTGACCACTTCGGATAAAAATATCACGCCCCAAAGAACGCCAAAAGCAGGCATAAGGAATGTTACTGTAAGCGCTTTTGTAACACCCACATCTGCTATCAATTTATAATATATAAGATACGCAACTGCGCTGCAGATCAATGCTAAACCTAAGATGTTAAACACCACAGAAGTGGTAATTTCACCCCTCAAGGGAGAAAAAAAGACAAAAGGTAAAATAGCTACTCCCGCCAAAAGTTGGCTGGCACCAGCTATACCCATAGGCTTAGCTGTTTTTGCAAATTTTTTAATATAGACACCAGCAAGCCCATAACAAATAGCTGCAGTCAAGCATGCTATTATGGACAACCCAAAAAAAGCTCCAGTGGTAGCTGAACCGACGTTGCTTACAAAAGCAACACCAATTGCGCCAAGTAGGAGTCCAATTATTTTTTTGAGGGTCAGTTTATCGCTAAGCCAGATAGCGGAAAATATTGCCCCAAACAAGGGTGACGTTGAGTTAAGAATAACTGAATAGGAGGCTGGAATATGAAGCGCAGCGAACGAGTACAATAAAAAAGGGATCCCTGAATTTATAAGCCCTATAATAAGATAATGGACCCAGTTGAGTTTCCACTGAACATCGAATTTTATTATTTTGAAATAAACAATAAGTGTAATACCGGCAATAAGAACTCTCAAGTCTGCTGTGATCACAGGCCCGAGCACAGGAGCCAACACCCTCATAAAAATAAAGGAGCCACCCCAAATAGCAGCAAGTAAAACGAGTCTTAAAATATCTGATGGTTTCATGTATACGCCCAAGTGTTACATTTTATCTTTTTCAAATCCAATATACGGTTTAGGACTAACGTAAGAGTTATCACCTGAGGGGTCAAGAATAAAGGTTGTAGATAATTGCTTTATTATTTTTATATAGGCTGCTGCTGCAAAGTTAATATATGGGCATTCCATATCTTCATTACAAACATTAGGTAATCCTGAATCACTCTTTGCATAATATTTTCCAGCTTTATACTCGAACATTACATTGAACCTATCATCAGCATATATTTTTGATAGCAATTCTTTGATGTCTGACTTGTTCTTTGTCGAAAGTTTGTTCAGGATTTCAAGAATATTCGCTGAAGCGATCATATCCTTATTTTTACCATCCATGCCACTAAGATTAATGGTTGCGGTGCCCTTACTTTCTCCAGGCACCAGTGGTGCGGTAAAGATAGGAAGACCATAAGAAACTGCAGAGCCAAGGCTCTGAATATATTTTTTTATACCACTACTGTTCGGAAGACTCACTGTGCCGAGTTTTTTGATATCTGCAGTCCTAGAAGGGAAAATATGTTCATTGGCAAAGTTGCCCTCACTATTATAAAAGTCCCAAATACACAGTCTACGATTAATGACTCTGTAGTCAGTACCTTTTCTTTCGTAAACATCCCTTCCACTTATTTTGTCACCCGTAGGCTCAACTACAAGTTCTTTTATATAGACTGAATAATCACCCTTCTTATACATCTTTGGGACTTCACCAGAATAGACGCTGTACTTATGTGAATTAGGACACTTGGCTCCGTCCTCATCTGCCAGCTGATATAGCCCCATGAACGCCTTAAAAACATTTGGGTTGAGGTGCTTTGCAGCCAAATATAAAGCCGTATAGGGGACGGAGTGATTATCACCAAAGGAGCAAACATCATTTATTGGATACGGTTCTACATATGGCCGACCAGTTCCTTTTTTCTGCCCCCACACCAGCAATTCCTTCCACGCAATGACCTGCTCATCATCCGTAACGCTCTTATCACCGGTAAAACAAGCTCTGCGAGCTAGATAACTGTATGGGGTACATCCTTCTCCTAAATAACTCAGTTTGGCGTTAAGTCCAAACTCATTAAAAGCCTCAGAGGGGGAATAGGTAACACCATCCTTTATCTGCTGCGCTGTCCTGCTGCTCATTTTATTATCGACCCAGTCGTTGGCTAACTTTTTGAACGTGTTCGCATCACCGAAATTAAGTATATACATAATTTCATCCGACGAGCATTTTTTCTCCTTATCCTCGGTAGTATAGAGGTTACAGTCGCATTTAAGGGTTTGTGAGATCTTATCGTCTGAAGTTACAATGCTGCAACGACCACTGGCCGAACAATCAAGCTTCTGGACGGCCTGTACAGGAACGCCTATGGAAGCAACCATGAACAAAATAAAAGTTAGTTTTTTTAAACTCATCCGGTCCCCCATTTTTGCAAAAAAAACATCTTGAACAACAGACAGCATTATATCACAGGCAGTCACTCTTGCTGTCTATATTTCTTTTCCTACTATCTGCTTGCCATCATGTTTGTTACATAAAACAAAAAAATCAATAATTGATTGAAATAAGCGACTAAATCCCATAAGATGCGATCAATGGATATAACTCTAATAATCCCAGCCAGATATGCTTCGACCAGACTTCTAGGCAAACCTCTGATAAAAATAGCCGGCAAAGAGATGTTGCTTCGGGTGTGGGAAATAGCGCAAATAGTTAAAAAAAATATAGGCGGGAACAAAATAGAGACCATAGTTGCAACAGATGATGCCCGCATTGCGGAGTTTTGTAACAAACATAACATAAAAAATGTTATGACCTCCGTTGACTGCGCAACAGGCACGGATAGGGTAATGGAAGTGATCAAAAAGTTGGATTATCGTCCTAAATTCGTTGTAAATCTGCAAGGAGATAATCCGTTATGCCCGCCGTGGTTCATAGAGGAATTAATTAATACCTATAAAAAAGATCCAACCATAGAAGTTGTAACTCCCGTTGTAACGCTTTCATGGGAAGAGTTAGATAAACTAAGGGAAAATAAAAAGGCAACCCCAACGAGTGGTACATGCACCGTCGTTGATAAAAAAGGTGATGCCATGTATTTTTCTAAACAAATAATCCCTGCAATAAAAAAAGAAGACGAAAAAAGAAAAACCATGCCAAAATCTCCGGTCAAACGTCACATAGGTCTTTATGGCTACAGCATCGGTACCTTGCTTGACCTACCGGGACTTACAAAAGGATATTATGAAGCTTTTGAGTCACTAGAACAACTGCGTTTTTTGGAGAATGGAATAAAAATAAAATGTGTGGAAGTGGACTACAAAGATAGGATAGGCATGAGCGGAATTGATGCGTTGGAGGATATTGCTCGTGCAGAAGAGATAATTAAAAAATGTGGAGAGTTCAAGTAATAGTGGAACTTGCAGAAAAACTCATCCCGGACCTATATAAAATAATCCCCTGCTCTTACAAAAAGATCGAACAGGTTCTACCAAAAGAGAGCAATTATAAAGATCCTGCTAGTTTTAAAGAGGAAGCAGAGCAGATAATGAATAAACTGCTCTCAAATAAAAAAGAAAGGCTCTCCAAATTTATAATACACACCGGTGGTGTACCTAGTTGTGGAAAAACATATTTTTGTAATTACCTCTTAGAGAATGAGTTACTACCCAAAGAAACCGTTTTTATCCAGTTCGACCTGATAATGGAAAAATTGACCGGCTATAAAAAAGATATGGAAACAGCTGACCCTGCAAAAGCCTTCGAGAATTGGGAAATTCCAGCTAAAATAATTGGATATGAGCTTATCGAAAGGGCAATAGCTAAGAACCTCCCTATTCTGCTCGACCACGGTGGCTCTTTTTTTGGGCACAAGGATCTTTTAAAGAACCTAAAAGCGCTAGGTTATACAACTGAAATGCACTTCATAAATTGTAGTATAGATACCGCACTTAAAAGAGCACAAAAAAGGTCCAAAACACAAAGACACACACCAGAAGAAATGATATTAGAACGACATCAAAACCTCCAGAGTCTAAAACAGGAATATCACAGCATTGTAGACAAATTTTATGATTACCATAATGACACTTCTGTTAAAGAATTCGAGGACGAGATAAATAAAACCTTCAGGGGAAAAACTAGATGACTACAACGTTAATTATAGCAAGACATGGTAACACTTTTCTCCCAGGTGAGACGCCAACAAGAGTAGGAGCAAGAACGGACCTTCCTCTGGTGGAAGAGCATCGAGGTAGATCGATTGGTAAATATCTAAAAGAAAACCATATGGTGCCTGATGTAATTTTTTGTGGACCACTAAAAAGACAAATACAAACTGCTGAACTTGTTATAGAAGAAATGGGAGTAAAGTTAAAAATAAACATTAACGAAAGTTTTAGGGAAGTTGATTACGGACCTGACGAAAATAAAACAGATAAAGAGATCATAGAACGCATCGGGCAGGAAGCACTAAAGAGCTGGGATGCCGAGGGCGTTCTCCCAAAGGGCTGGACGTTCGATAAAGAACAGCTAATAAATTCCTGGAAAACTTTTGCCAACAAAATAGAAAAAGAATACAAAAATAAAACAATCTTGGTCGTCTCAAGTGGAGGCACAATCCGTTTTGCCCCACACTTAACTGGTAATTTTGAACAATTCTCAAAAGAACACGATATAAAAATAGCCACTGGTGGAATCTGCCTTTTCACAAAAGAAGAAAAAGAGACCCATTGGAAATGCCGTGAATGGGGCGTTAAACCCTATAAAATATATAGTTAAACCAATTTGTTGACATTCTAAACCATTAGTGATATAATACATCATTAGGCCATAAAGAAATGATGGGAGGGTTTATGAATAAAGCTAAAGTATTCTGTCTTACATTGGTTGGAATGTTGATTTTATTTAGCTCTTGCAAAGGAGCAGCAGTTGCAACTCCTACGGACCAAACCACGCCTACCACAATAGACAACCCAACGGCTTCACTAAGTGAAGAACAAATATTAAGGAAAGCAATAGAGGGCAGTTATACTTCTGACCACTGCTCAGGTTTGCCTGGCGATATGTCTGGTAGTTACGTCATGCTTATGCCCTATTTCGACGATTTCAGTAGCTTTGATGTAGATATTTATATACACAGCGACAAAGATTGTGCGTCTCAACCTATAGGCCTATTGGAGATCCCTGCTCAAACAACTTTTGGAGCAGTAAAAGGAGAAACAGACCAAAACTTTACAGCAGAGATGGATTATCTAGGAGAACAAGTTACGGTCCAAAAAATGAACCTAACCTACTTGGGTGCTTACCTTACTGTCTACAGCGATGATACAATTTTTGGTATAACCAAAGATGATGGAAAAGCTGACGTTAGCGAACTATTCTTGCAAGGTAAGACAATAGAGTTCGGTGCACTTTATAGAATAGATGACTCACATTTTGTAACCAATATAAATATGCGAGATCCTGAATCCAAAATAGTTCCAGATGACAGAACAACGGACGATTTTGCGGACACTATTTGGGCAAAAGAGTGAGCACTATCAGGCACATTAAGAAGAACTAGACTTAAAAAGTAAAGGGCAGCGTAAAACAATTTACGTTGCCCTTTGATTATCCGCCCTTTTCTAACTTTATACCAAAATGCATTCAAAGATAAAAGAATCCGCAGTCAAAATACAGACCGAGGAATCCCCGAAACCCTCGACGTAGCTGAGGATCTAGACAGCCACCCTTAACAACCGCAGGCTCCCTTTAAAGAGTTCATCTTTAGTTTTCTTGAGCCATCTTTTAATGACAAATCTACTGAGTATCCTGTGGTTTCACAGCCTTCAGCTTCTAAACTGTTTTGTGGACAAGCAAATGTCACTTTATAGTTTAACTTTAGTTCAGTTTTTCCGTCACGATATACCTTTGAAAAGGAATCTCCTTTCCTTACAGTTTTCTTCTCAGTTGAAGAAATATATTTTAACTCTCTTCGTTTTCCATCAAGTTTAATCACTGCTGGGGCTCGCTCTAACAAATCACTCCAAACAAAATCATCTTGCATATTAGGATCTTTCCCTTCCCTCCATACACTACAACAGCAATCTGCTTCAAAATCTTTACCCATCTCGAGCTTTTCAAGGACTATTGGTTTTTCTTTTATACTAGTTTTAGCTTCGGTGCTGGCGGCCATTAATATAATACAAAAAAGAGCACTTGAGATCTTTAGCATTCCCATCTTTACCTCCAGAAAGTTACTCTACGCCTATTATACCAACGAGGCTCTTTTTTTGAGTAGCGCTGTTATATTTCAGCGTGCCACTCATATCAGGGATCCCATCAAAGTAGCCTTGTACTATTGCTCCATCCAACATCATTGCATTATTGCATCCTAATTTAAGCAAATCTCGACCAACACAACATGGGGAAACTGAATTAGACAAAATAAGCCCCACGGTATTATCGGCAAACGTACAAACAAGAGCCCTTATTACGTGACTAGTTGTGTCGCTTCCTTTTGCAGTACCATTATCCACAAACATAGGGCCAGATTGAACAGCGATATTAATACTCTGTTTAAAGCTCGTATTATTATCGTAACTACTAATAAAAGTGTCTCGAGTAACAATATGAGCTTTGTTATCACTTGTTATATAGAAAACACCAGGTCTGGTATGTAAATTATCAGCTCCTGTTTCTGCATCCCTATTAAGTTTCACAAGTTCTGTGCCATTTTCAATATGTAATCCACAGGGTTTATTCACCTTATTGCCACTTGCATCTTTAACTTCATTGCCATTTGCGTCTTTAACTGGACAAAAAAGACCAGAATTCAGTGCGAATAGTAATGTTCGACTCTGTTTTTTTAAAGAAGAGGTAAGAAAATCAAAGCTGCCATATGCCGTGTTACTGCTGTCCTTCCAAAATAAGGAGATCGTATTCGTATCTAATTTTACTTTATAGACATTATAAAAAGTGGAACCACAACTATTATTATAAGCGTCTGCGGTACAAGGAGCATTCAATGCACTAAGGGATGGGTTTGCTCCCAGATTAAAGGCTACAAAACAAAAAATCGAAAAAAATATTATCCTCATAAATTTCTCCTATAGGAGGCTACAATAGCATAAGTGGAAAGGAAAAAGAAGTGGCAAGATGGTACACTGAATTGGACGACTTTGCTTCCTTCACTTCGTTCAGTCAGCGAAGCCTAACGGATAGCTTTTTTACATTCGCTCCGCAAATGCTCCGCTAAGGCTTTCGAACTTGTCTCCTCAACTCCCAAAGGCGCAAGTGGCTTAAATCATTAAAAAGACGATTTTTAAGAGGCTAAAATCTTGTACCCGTAGAGAGTTACTTTCGAGCTAACATATATAAACAATTCTGTTACTAGTAAGTTAAAATGTCCGACTTAGTTGATAAGTCATATGTCCGATTTTGATTTTACTTTATCTTATCATTTAAGCAACTCTTTTATGCCTC
>Ga0118677_10001706_pt1 | contig 45840 bp, 48 predicted proteins | sample AliMusrvi5mmetaG_FD_86154 | JGI IMG/M metagenome (GOLD analysis project Ga0118677, IMG submission 86154) | reverse complement strand
CACAGACTTCTGCAACAAGAAATTGCACGACGTATTACAAAACTGTATGATGTGCAAAAGCGATTCGGCAACCCTGAAAATCCAAGACAGTCTCGGTAACAGTTAATTATGAGATATATCGGGGGTAAGCATTAAATGTAACAAAAAGGGGCAAGACGGTTACGCTCACCCCAAACTTAACCACGTTCCTTTACCAGGCACCAAAATCGATCAGTTCTTCGAAAGTTGGCACAGCCTTCTTTAGTAATCCCACATCTCCATGGTCACTAACCCGACGTACACCCAACCGTATCTGCTGGTCCTTCTGAATCATCCCCAGACTCGGAATCCGAGACCAAGTTTTATTAACTGGTTCGTATGATTCATAACCTGGAATCCAAACGTAAGGAACTTGGAAGCCGTTCATGGCTTCCACCCACTTTGGGAAGAAAGCAGCAGCCCACAAGACCGCATGAGCCGGAGAATGCTCGACACTACGAACGGTTTTTGGGTGCACTCCATTGATTTGGTCCCAGTTGGCGGCAAGATCAATCACACGCCACCGTAAACCATATTCATGTTTGATTCCTGGGAGCAAACGTAGACTCCCTTCATCTGATAACAGCTGTGGCCATCGATGAGCACTTTTGTAATTCACGACCGTACAGTTCCACGCCTCATCAAAGGTCTGCTGGACTGTGCGCAGTGATACTTCCAATACCACAGTCATAAGGAAGTAGTAAGAATTCTGTGTCACAGGAGGAAGAATTGTAGGTGAACCAAGTTTCACGAAATCTTCTTCAATAAAGCCCCACCCTCGTTCGAGGTTCCACTTTCTGACCAACCGCATCTGCTCTTCAGGTGAAATGAAAAATTCCGATCGAGCACTAATATCATTTCTACGAATTTTCATGATTGCATTTACTCCTAGTTGTAAGTTTCCATCTATTAAGAGGAATAGCACAGTTTTATGCATCGTGTCAATAAGTCACGAAAATCTGCTATACTATGGAAATGAAATGGATTTTATTCACCGGTACTTGGAAACTTACAAATAAACAGGTCGAGACTGACGTTAGAGACGCCGTACGTGAAGTTTTGACACGCGGAGACGGTGTACTTACAGGTGGAAGTACAGGAGTTGACTATTTTGCCATGGATGAAGCTTTAAAACTAAAACCAGATGGATCATATCTAAAAGTTGTAATACCTGCCCTATTTGAAGACTACTTATATGATTATTATACAAATTGGTGTCAGTTACCGATTACCAAAAAAGAAATTGATGACGTGGCTTCTATATTAAAAAGAATAAAAGAATTAAACCCAGCAAATCTCGTCGAAATGCCATACAAGATTATCACTCAAGAAAATTACTATATGAGAGATACAGAAGAAGTTAAGCGTTCTAATGAGGTTTACGCTTTTCAAGTCAACAATAGTGTAGGTACACAAGACACAATAGAAAAAGCACGAAAAAGTGGGCTACCAATAACGGTGCATAAAAAATATATAATTTAGATTACGAACGATGTGCCGAGGACCAGGATCGAACTGGTGACCCTTCCCTCTTCAGGGGAATGCTCTACCAACTGAGCTACCTCGGCGTGAGGATGATGTTACCTACCAAAACAGCTACCTCAGCAAACTTATGATGCATTGCTACCAAGACACCTACCTCAGTGTCTGTTTTTATTTTGGCAGCATAGCCTTGATTTGGTTTATGGCCTGCGATGCTTCTAATGGACCGGTTTGTGACATTGCAGAAGCGTTGATGAAGCTTTTCAAGAACGGCTGTATGACAACATAGGATCCGAAACTCACTACCAAAATGACTACCCAATAAAAAATCCTAAAGACTAATGACAAACGGTCTGAGCGGCGAAGACTGTGAAGAATATGATTATTCTCAACTGCCAACGCATGTGTACGCTCAAGTAATGACTTTTCTTCAGGCGTCATTCCGACACTATACCAGATTTATATTCATGACGGAAGTGTGATAATCTAAAGCGACAGTATCCGCATTTATCATATCGCCCTCGTAGTTCAACGGATAGAACAGCTCCGTCCTAAGGAGTAGATGTAGGTTCAATTCCTGCCGGGGGTACTAAAAAGATATTAACAACTTTTCAACACTTTGTTTCAATTCAGACTTGCATGCAACTGTGTCTTTTTTGATATAATTGCGCCAATGAAAATACTTGTAGTCGAAGACGACAAGGGTGTTTCAGAAATGTTACGAGTCGGACTTTCAGCATCTTCGCATATTGTTGAAATTGCTGAAAATGGTGACGAAGGATCATTTCTGACACGAAACTATGAATATGATGTTATTTTGCTTGACTATTCTTTACCTAACAAAAACGGCTTGGCATTATGTAGAGAGATTAGAGGATCAGGAAAAAATACACCTATAATTTTTCTTTCGGTTCTTTGCGATACCCACACAAAGGTTGCTGCTTTGGAACAAGGGGCTGATGATTATATGACCAAGCCTTTTTCTATCGAAGAACTTCAAGCGCGCCTCAAGGCAATAACTCGACGTCCCAATCAAATAAATAGACAAACCAATATTCAAATAGACGACTTGATACTTAACACAAATAGCCAAGTCGTCACACGTGGTGGAAAAAATATCTATCTGACCAAAAAAGAGTTTGGCCTACTAGAATATATGATGAGAAATGCAGGAATTGTATTGTCACGATCTATGATACTAGAACATGTGTGGACATCAGACAGTGATCCACTATCCAACACGGTAGAATCTCACATTCGTAATGTAAGAAAGAAAATACAAAAAAGAAACACTCCAAATCTTATAATCAATATAACAGGTAGAGGCTATATGATAGACACCCAAGAGAAACTAGCCAAATTGATATAGAGTAAGAATATTTAACGTTTTTTACTACTTTTTTAATATATCTTTGACAAAAATTCACAAAAAATTCATTAAATCTTCATTCCCACCACATATGATGTGTGTAGTTATGTGTCGACATAACTCTTATTATTTCGATGGTAATAATATGACTGGTCCATCTTCCTAAATCCATATCAAAACGTGAAATCCTTCACATCCCCTGGCAGGCGTGTGGAGGATTAAACGTTTTGGACGTAATGTGCAATACGATATAAATACATCAAATTTATACCAATAGCATGATATTAGACTTCATAACTATAATCGGCGTCGCAATCTTGGTAGGATTTATTACTTGGCTGGCAAATCGCGAGATTATAAAGTCAAAAGAATACATAAAGAAATCAGACAAGGCCTTACAAGCTAACGAGCACTTATTTTATACAGACAATATCGTCGTCAACCGAGCAAAAATTAGCAAACTAGAAAATGAAGCTAGATTCGGCGAGCTTTCAAAAGGTATCGTTCACGATATGTTGAGCCCACTCTCATCAATATCAATGTATATTAATCATATTTCAAATTCTCCTAAATATAATCTGGTAGATAACCACCAAACAAAAGAAACATTAGAAATGTTAAACAAAACAGTACTCGCATCACAACGTATGCAGTCTTATATGGAAAGTGTACGACACGGGCTTATAAATAAAAATACGCAAGATATAATAGAAAAAGTTAATATCGTCCATGAAATAAATACAGTTAAAGACCTTGTTGCATATAAAGCAAGAATGGCTGATGTCAAAATTAATATAGAAATAATCGGTGATAAGGTAATAAGTCATAAATCTGGTGACCACATGAAGGGCAATACAGACTCGCTATTTTCAATACAGACACAATCTATATACATACACCAAGTATTATTGAATCTTGTATCAAACTCCATAGAAGCATTTGATGACTCACCAAAAGAAAAAATTATTATAATATCACTAGAAAGAACAGCAATATCAGATAAATCAAAATCGGTGAAAAAAAACGATACGATATTAGTACGCGTCACAGACAACGGTCGTGGTATAACCGAAGAAGATAAAATATCCCTGTTCTCAAATCATTTTTCACGGAAAGGGTCTAACAGAGGTATTGGGCTTATGACAGTAAAAAGAATCATTGAGCAAGAGCTTGGTGGTAAAATATCATTTGAAAGTGAAGTTGGTATAGGTAGTACATTCACAGTACAAATTCCATTAATATGAATATCTAAAGCTCGTGGGTTAAAAACACAACTAAAGAGTAGCCAACTTTTTCGTCACTTTAAGATTTTTGTATCTTTACACTCTGCACATCTCTGGCAGCTTTACGATAGCTACAATAATCACATAACTTTGCAGGCTTCGGTTTTGACTCTGACATGAGGCAGTCTTTTATATCAATAAGAGTTTTTTCAACCCACTTATCATCGCCAGTATATGGAATGATGTCGATATCGAACTCTAATTTTGCGTCAAAAGATTCTCTGTCAATTTTGCCATTACAATAGACAAAATATCCAGTCGGTGAGACCTTGAAACCATTTTGACGGAAAAGCCATTGATAGACTTCCATCTGACGCTTATAACCGATCTGCCACTCTTTATCGAGAGAAACTTTTTCTTCTTTACTGGTAGCTTTATAATCCACAATTATAACCTCCCCTTTATGTTCACCATTTTCATAAAGCCAAATATCATCTATAGCACCAGTGACCAAAAGATTTGTTTTTTCGTGAAGAAATCTAATACCCTTAAAGTTACTTCGCCAAAGATCCAAATCTTCGTGTTGGAAAGGTACAACATTTTTCAAACCATAAGCATTCATGAGCGGATGAGCACGCTGTTTTGCACGATGAATATCAAATTCTTTTTTTAGAAGAGTATCCACGGCTGAGTTCAAAGCAAAAGGAAAACCTGGTGGTCTAGCGACACCAAGTCTACAATCCAAATAAAAACAAAGCGGACAATTAAGAAAAAGATCTATTTTTGAACGACTCATTCGAAAAGGCTCCGAGTCTTTTGGATCAAACAGATTTCTAGTTCTACGAGGATTATAATAGTCGGACATAACTCAATGTTAACATGCATAGTCGAATGGTAAAAGGAAAATTAACAAAAAAGCCGGTTGTGAGTAATTTCACTAACACGGCTTTGAAAACGACCGAGGGAGCGCCACGAAATACAACATAACAACGAGTCAGTGTCGAAGCCCAGTCGGACTAATCCTCTTCGGTGCGCGACGCTCCGACATCGGATAAGCACCATGACCACGTTGCTTACCACCACCTTTTTTGTATCCTGGCAACTGATCACTTGTTGCCTTGAGTTCGAATACTTCAAGATCATTTTGAGGTGTACCCCCACAAACTCCAAGTGCTGCCATAGCCATTGCAAGGTTTCGTATAGACACCGGCTTGCGGTCGGAATTATATCCGAAGTGTTGATTGGCTTCGTGGTCCCAGATAACTAACACCGTATTCTGACCACTATTACTGTTGGCATCACGAACCAAACCTCCGCTCATAAGACCGTCACGTTTAGCACCAATAAACTGATCAAACGTTTCAATCAAATGTAGGTCGGCTACTGTTGGCACTTCACCTTGAGAAGTATCAAATTGACCAGTATCCATGGTACTAGTAACGATCACAACGGACCTCTTTTTGATGTGTATTTGCTCAAAGAGCCATAGTGCCTCGTTGTTCGAAGTTATCAGCACGAAACTCCGAGCATCACCGAGATAATCTTCTGGGCCAACAAACAACGAAAGAAAACGTGTCCAAAATACTGGAATACGACAAGAAACTCTATTCTGCATTTTTTCCTCCTCTTTCCCTTTTTTGATTAACTACGAATAACAAATTTTCGGGGTTCTAAGTTCCCTGCAATAAAAACACTTTATAGATGAAATGTCAACCTTTTACTCTCTTGACCTTGCCTAATTCCCTATTGTATTTGCCACCGTCACACTCGTCATAACCATTTTATCTGCTGGACGGTCATTACCATCAACTGGAGTATTTGCTATAGCATCTACAGCATCCATTCCAGAGATAACTTTACCGAAGATTGTATAGAGATGTGGTAGAGCATTATCTGCATGCATTATGAAGAATTGGCTACCATTTGTATTTGGACCAGAATTGGCCATAGCGACAGTACCACGAACATATCCTGCTTTATAAGAAACTGTACTTGGATTGAGTTCGTCAGCAAACTTGTATCCTGGACCACCTGTACCAGTACCAGTAGGATCTCCACCTTGTATCATAAAACCTTTTATAACACGATGGAAAATCAAACCATTATAGAAACCTTTGTTAGCTAAAGAGACAAAGTTGTCGACAGTCTTGGGAGCATCTGCATCGTAAGTCTCAATCACAATCGGACCTTTGTTTGTTTGGATAGTAACTGTATGCATAAAGTTTTTTATTGAAGAATTATTTGTAACGACTGGAGCGGTTGGTAAAACTGCTTGCGAAGATGTTGAGGTAATAGAAGCCGGCGAAGCGATATCTGATGTCGAAGTGGCCATCAATTCATCTTCACCCTTTGGATAACCTGAGCGATGATCTAGCGAAAACCAAGCTATACCAATAATAACTACCACGATCACACCTATAATAAAGTTTTTGTTGTTATTCATAGTCAAAGATTATACAACTCTTTGGCTCTGGCTACAATCTTTTCTTCGACCTCATCCATCGTACCAGTAATCATGACACCGGCTGCACTTTTGTGCCCTCCGCCGCCAAAGGATTGAGTAAGTATCGAAACATCATATTTCACTGCGTCTTTTGAACGAAAACTGCACTTAATTTTTCCTACTTCAATTTCTGTAAGAGCACCGACAATATACCAATCAGCCACCGCACACATTCTGGAAGATGTTCCACTGACTTTCATACCAGTGTCAGCAATACCCAAAGCAACCAAATCGGTGTGAGAAACAGAAGACAACGCTAAGTGCCCACCAAGAAAGGTTTTTATATTTGTAAATGCTTTACCATAAAAAGCTATATCGGCAGGAACTCCAGAATTTTCCATTTTGGAAATCAGTTGAGTAAAATCAGGAATTATATCTACCAAAGCCGAAGCAATCTTATAAGTAGCTGCCGACGTACCACGATATTTGAATCCTCCAGTGTCTGTATACATTCCAATAAAAAGATTACTGGCAATATTTGCATCGATATTTACATTCCACTCTACAAAAAGATCGTATAGAATTTGACACGTAGCTGGGTATGTTGACTCGATCAAGCTTACATTTGTAATAGCGGGTTTTGGTTGATGGTGATCAATCATAACCAAATCCATAGTAGAAGAAATGGCTACCGGCGCAAGTAAAGAAATCCTGTCTAAGGCATTCAGATCAAGAACCATAAAAAGATCGAACTCTTTTTGATTAATTTCAAAAAAATTCTTCTTGACGATTTGGTCTGCGCCAGGGAAATGCATGAAAGCCTCTGGAATATCTGAATCCCCTTTTATGACAGTTGCTTTCTTGCCTAGACTTTCTAGAGCAAATTTCATCGCCAAACATGATCCGACACTGTCTGGATCTGGTGAAGGATGACAGCAGAGTAGGATAGATTTGGCTTTTTTCACCTCCGCGAGTATAGCAGGAGCCTTATCTTTTATGATAGGTGAGATATTTGCCACATCAGCAATTTTGTTAGGGGTATCGTTTGTCATGTGGGAATATCTTATCATATATGCTATATTTTTACTCATGAAACGCACATATATCAAGGATCTAAACAATTTTATTGGCAAAGAGATTACTATTTCTGGTTGGGTTGACATTAGGAGAGACCATGGAAAATTGATCTTTATGGACCTACGTGACATGAGCGGTAAAATTCAGGCTGTCGCTTTGCCAAACAATAAAGAAGCTCATGAAATATCTGGAAAACTCCGACCAGAATGGGTTGTGTCTGCAACTGGTATTGTCAACAAAAGACCAGAGAAAATGATTTCAAAGAACAAAGAGACTGGTGAAATCGAACCTCAAGGCGATATTGAACTCGAACTAAAGAAGGTTGAAGTTTTAAATGAAGCACTCACACCACCTTTTGATGTACGCAGTGATGGTCATGATATCAGTGAGGAAGCGCGACTCAAATACAGATACCTCGACCTACGACGTCCTCGTATGCAGAAAAATATCCGCAATCGCGACAAGATCATTTCTTTCTTCCGCGACTACATGCACAAAAATGACTTCGTAGAGATAGAAACTCCAATTATGATGAAAGGAACTCCAGAAGGCTCTCGTGAATATATCGTTCCTTCAAGACTTGAAAAAGGTAAATTTTACGTACTTCCACAATCACCTCAACAATTCAAGCAGCTTTCTATGGTAGCTGGCTTTGAAAAGTATTTCCAAATCGCACGCTGTTTCCGTGATGAAGATACACGTGGTGATCGTCAACCCGAATTTACTCAGCTCGACTTTGAAATGTCTTTCACTACACAAGAAGAGGTTTTGCAGTACACAGAGGCCATGTTTATAGAGTTAATAAAAACTCTTTACCCAAACAAGACTATTTCTTCTACACCGTTCCCTCGCATAACTTACAAGGAATCTCTGGAAAAATATGGCAGCGATAAACCTGATATGCGCAAGGATAAGAATGATCCAAACGAACTATCTTTTGCTTGGGTTACTGACTTCCCTATGTTTGAAAAAACTGAAGACGGTGGCCTAACAGCAGCCCATCACCCTTTCTGTTCCATAAAAGATGAAGACGTAGAAAAATTTATGTCAGGTAAAGATCTTTTGTCAGTGCGAGCAAACTCATACGACTTGGTCTTAAATGGTTATGAATTGAGTTCTGGAAGTATCCGTATTCATAAGTCCGACATGCAATCGAAAGTTTTTGAGTATCTCGGAGTTTCTGCAGAAGATCGACAAAAGAAATTTGGTCATATGCTCGAAGCTTTCAAATATGGCACACCTCCACACGGTGGTTTTGCTCCAGGCATCGATCGTATAGTTATGCTTTTGGAAAATGAGCCAAATATCCGTGAGGTTATAGCTTTTGCCAAAACCGGTGAAGGTCGCGATCTTATGATGGGCGCTCCAGCCGAGGTCGCAGAAAAACAACTCAAAGAATTAGGCCTAGAGCTAAAGAAGTCTGGCAACAAATAGGAATAGTAGTGACGCCCAGACAATTTGCTTATTGTAACTATCTATTAGCTCGATTAAATATATCGCAATTTATCTATTAAGCCACGTCACGGTCAGCTGTAAAACAGTCGCAAACATTACCCATGCAAGATATGGTATTTGAGCGTACGCAATAGCACGTGAATGTGGCCAAATGGCAATGATTGCCCAAACAAGAGTTCCAAGCGTCAATAAAATGTCGACAGCTGCCAAATAATTATTTTTAAAACCAAACTGTATAGGTGTAAAAGAAAAATTGAATACGAGATTGAGAATAAATGGTACAACCACTAGAGCCGGAATCAATTTCTTGGCCGCCAAATAAAATACTCGTATAAAAGTTATTGCAATAATTACATATAAAACTGACCACACCGGACCAAAAACCCAGGAAGGTGGAGCGAATGACGGCTTTATAAGTTTTGCGTACCAAGAATATTCTGGTGACATAAAATTAATAATTTAAACTAATAATTACTTGCTATTAGCATCTTCCACATCCAAATCCAAACAAACCGAGTTAAGACAATACCTTTTCCCTGTTTTCGTAGGACCATCATCAAATACATGGCCTAGATGAGAACCGCACTTTGCACATGTTATTTCCGTACGTGTCATGCCTAAATCCTTATCCACATTCAACTTAACCGCACCTGGCAATGTTTCATCGAAACTCGGCCAGCCGGTTCCAGAATCAAATTTGGCATCAGAAGAAAAAAGTTGATTACCACAAACTTTACAGAGATACATACCACTTCTTTCTTCATGAAGTAATCTTCCAGAAAATGGAGCTTCCGTACCCTTTTCGCGAAGGACTTTGTATTCTTCCGGAGTTAATTTCTTTTTTATTTCTTCTTCATTCATATGTACAATTATATACTTATCGAGCTAAATCATCGAGAGCGGACATTGCATAAAACTTGACACCTGGAGATAAGTCCATGGTCTCTAGTTCTTTTTTAGTAACCCATTTCCAATCATCACTTTTATCACTATTATATTCAACCGTAACTTTGTTCGACTTGGCTGTTGCAAAATAAGTCATGCAAACATGTTCATGGGTCTGAGAAATTCTATGTCGATTAAGAAACTTCGGAGGAATCAATTCAGTATATTTTTCTGAAATTAATTCGAATGGTAAATTCTTCTTAGAAATAACAATATCAAGTCCAACTTCTTCTTTAACCTCACGAACAGCAGCTTGTATAGGATCTTCATTTAATTCTACGTGGCCACCAACACTCAGCCAAATCTTATACTTATCATGATACCTAAGCAGTACAGTGTCTTTATAGATAATGAATACCTCAACAGTGTAATCTATTTTTTCATGAATATGAGGCATTTTTAATATCTGATACCTAATTATTTATCAACTTTCCAAACTTCTCTTGTAACTTGTCTAACTTCGGTGCGATAACCAACTGACAATATGGCGCATCTTTATGCGTCTCATAATAATTTTGATGATAATTTTCTGCAGGATAAAATCCAACGACCGTCTCAATTCCGTTAGTCATCCCTTTCTCCAACGATATCACTTCAGTCACCACCGGTTTATCATAAGCCCTTGTATCATTAAACTCCTTGATCAAAGATTCAGCCTGAGTCTTTTGTTCGTCGCTCGTATAAAATATAACCGAGCGGTATTGTGTACCAACATCATTTCCTTGCCTATTCAAAGTTGTTGGATCATGTGTATTAAAAAACACCGACAACAAATCACCAAAAGAAATCACTGCTGGGTCAAATTCAATTTTGAGACATTCTGCATGACCTGTTTTGCCGGTACATACCTGTTCATAAGAAGGATTGGCGACAGTACCACCAGCAAACCCTGGTACCACAGACTTCACACCTTTCAGCCCAACAAAAACTGCTTCTGTACACCAGAAACATCCATTTGCGAAAACTGCAGTTTGCATAAATGTAATTATACCCCAAAAGAATAATGATGTATGATATACAAATGTCTACATTGACTGATGAGGAACTTGTAGCACTTACACAAGAAGGTGACGATACAGCGTTCAATATTCTTACTCAAAGACACATTAACCATGTGCTGAATTTTGTACGCCAATATACCTCCAAAAAAGAAGACGCAGAAGACATAGTCCAAAACACATTTTTTAAGACATGGAAGCATATTAACAGCTTCAAAAAAGACAAAAAATTCAAGGGGTGGTTATTTGCAATTGCACGTAATACTGCACTTGATCATATAAAACGCCGAAAAAGTTTTTCGTTTACCGAAATGAGTGGATCTGGCGATGAATCCGATGACGCGATACCATTTGCTGACACTCTGAGTGATCCAGATCCATTACCGCCAGAAATTTTTGAACACAAAGAAATCGCACATGAACTTATCGCAACAATGGATAAATTGCCACCTGACTATCGTACAACCCTGATCATGCATTACAACGAAGACATGACTTTTGAGGAAATTGCAAAAATTATGAAAAAACCAATGAACACAGTCAAAAGCTGGCACAGGAGGGCGCTTATCAAAGTTCGAGAACTATTGATATCCAAAAACATGGATGGAAAAGTTAGGTAACATATGCATGCACCAAAAATGACCACACTCTCGTACAAAAGACAAGATAAACATACACACCAATAGTCATGGCTAATACCTCTTATAAAACCCTATTTTCTAAGCTAAATGATACCAAGTCATCACAAGACACGGTGTTAACACAGGAGCTAGTCCGACAAATAGAAATGCGCATCACCCATGCTCGTCTTATGCAATCTAGAATCAGGGCTACGGTATATATGAGTTGTGCCTTTGTAGCTGTTATCCTGTGTATACCTATAATACAGAGCATTATGTCTTCTATGGCAAATTCTGGTTTTTCTACATACTTTTCTTTAATCATATCTGATAGCAGTTATATCATGAGTTCTTGGAAAGAATTCGGGATGACATTAGTTGAATCATTCCCTATTTGGAGCGGTGCTGCTGCATTGGCCATGGTCCTTGCCTTTACATATTCATTAAGTAAAAGTTTATTTTATATAAAAACAATAAAAACCGAGACCAAACATCTCCATACATATGCATAAATTACATCATTTTCATAAAATAATTGTGGCTCTAGGAATACTTTTTGTTATCTTGGTTATATTTGGTGCTGGAGTGATCGTAGGCTATGAAAAAGGAGAATTCTCAGAACGCTGGGACAAAAACTATCCAGAAATAATGAGTGGCCAAAGAGCACCGATGTACACAAACATGATTAGGGATAATTCTACACCAGTCGCACATGGCGCATTTGGTCAAGTTATTGCCAACAATTTTCCTTCTATAGTCCTAAAAGGACCACAAGAAATAGAAAAGGTTGTGATTATAAGTTCCACAACAATCATAAGGTACATGCACCAAAACGCTTCATCATCTGATATCAAAGAAGGTGTCTGGGTCACTGCACTTGGGATACCTGATGAAAAGGGACAGATCAATGCAAGTTTTATCAGAATTATGTCCGCACAATAAAAACCATATGAACAAACACACTTTTTTCCAAAAAACAAAATCTTATATGCGTGCACATAAATTTCTAAGTACAGTAGTTATTATCATGATTATTGGCGGAGGATACTATTGGTTCCATAATGCAACTTCTACTAGCGCAACACTACAATACGTCATATCCAGAGCACGTTTGGGTTCGATTACCCAGACAGTTAGCGGATCAGGACAAGTTTCAGCTCAAAACCAAACAGACGTAAAGTCAACAGTCTCTGGAGCGATCACGTCTATTAATGTAGCTGTGGGTGATCATATCAAGGCTGGTGATCTTCTGGCTACAGTTGATTCATCCCAAGCCGCGTTAAGCTTACAAAATGCCAAAATTTCATACGCCAAGCTCACAGAACCAGCCAAGCCAGCAGATATTTCCAATGCGCAAGACAATCTAACAAAGTCATACAGTGATGGATACAATGCGATATCAGGTGTTTTTTCAGATCTTCCCAACATCATGAACGGTATGAAGAATCTGTTATACAGTCAAACAGGCTTCTTGAGTAATGTACAAATCGCAAATCTGTCTTTGACAGCTCAAGGATATCAAAACACATTTAGTACTGGCTATGATCAAAATGTAATACAGTATTCTAATCTTCTCCAAGCATACAAACAATTGACACGTGCTAGTGCAACATCAAGTATCAATCAAATGATTGTAGATACTTATACTCTTCTAAAACAAATATCACAGACGTTACAGGAGGGACAAAGTGCAGTTACTTTCGTGTCTACAAGTCAACCTTTGTACCAGCCAAGTGTTGCTTCTGCGGCTGCTACTAATATCAATACATGGTCAAGTCAAATCAACTCAGATTTAGCCAGTGTTTTGTCTGCACAAAATTCCATACAAAGTAATACCAATACTTTGAATACTCTGATAAACGGAGCCGATCCTTTGGACGTACAAGCTCAACAAGTATCATTATCACAACAAGAACAAACTTACGCTAACTATTTTATCCGTTCCCCTTTTGATGGTGTTGTCGGTAGAATTCTCGTTAATAAATATGATCAAGCAAGCGGAGCCACTATAGCCACAATAATTGGTGATAACAAAATAGCCACAATATCCTTGAATGAAGTCGATGCGGCAAAAGTCAATGTCGGTCAACCTGCAACTATAACTTTCAGTGCAATTAACGGATTTACTGCCACTGGGACAGTCTCTCAAGTTGACCTTGTCGGTACAGTTACACAGGGTGTTGTGTCATATAATGTCAAAATTAATATCAACACTAGTGACCCACGTATCAAACCAGGAATGAGTGTTAGCACCACAATTATTACCATGCAAAAAGACGGCGTCCTGGTCGTACCATCGACCGCAATAAAGTCCCAAGGTCAAAGTCAGTACGTACAAGTATTAGAAAAACCTATATTACCAACAGCCTCATCGACTGGTACGTTTGGATCAAGTACACAAAGATTTAATCGTAGCCAGTATGCATCATCTACGAACACCCTAGGATCATCGACCAATTCATTTGGCTCATCAACCAACCAATTCGGCTCTACAGGAAGGTCATTTGGTGGTGGGAGAAACGCAACCATTACCGCCACTTCGTTGTCAGTTCCAATAGATCAAATAGTAACGCTTGGAGACACAGACGGAACTAACACAGAAATTACTGGCGGATTGACACCTGGTCTATGGGTTGTTACAAGAACCATAACTTCAGGTCAAACAACTACTACAGCAGCACCAAGCATATTAAGTAGCTTGGGTGGTGGTGCCAGAGGTTTGGGTGGTGGAGGAGGTGGAGGTGGGGGGGTCAGAGGTGGTAGCGCTACACCAGCAGCCGCACCAAGAGCTACAGGAAACTAGCACACAAAGATTGTCATAAACCATAAAGAAAAATTCTTCATGATTGAAATTAAGAAAATAACAAAAACCTATCTAAATGGTGACAATGAAACCCATGCTCTTAGAGGTGTCTCATTCACCATCGAAGATGGTGAATTCGTCGCCATCATGGGACCATCCGGATCAGGAAAATCTACACTGATGCATATACTTGGTGCACTCGATACACCAACTAGTGGTAGTTTTCATCTCGACGGCAAAGACGTCTCAAAACTTTCTGATGATGAGCTGGCAGAGATTAGACGTGACCGTATCGGCTTCGTCTTCCAATCATTCAACCTACTTCCCCGCGCTACCGTCATGCGCAATGTCACATTGCCACTCATATACGCTGAGGTTCCAGAAAAGGAACGTGAGAAAAAAGCACGAAAGTCATTGGAGTCAGCGGGTCTTACAGAAGATCGCTTCCATCACAAATCAAACCAGCTTTCTGGTGGACAAATACAGCGTGTTGCTATCGCCAGAGCTTTGGTAAATGATCCTTCTCTTATATTAGCAGATGAACCTACAGGAAACTTGGATTCACAAACCGGAGACATAGTCCTTGGTACCTTTCAAAGATTAAACAAAGAAATGAAGCGTACTATTATCTTGATTACCCACGAACGCGAAGTCGCAGAACACGCAGATCGTATTATCTATATCAAGGATGGGCTCGTTGTAGAGGATGGTAGTGACCACTCCAAGAGAATCATTGAGCATGCCAAAAGAAAAATATAAAAAAACACTATTTTATTCCACAAAAATATGACCACAAAAGATATCTTACATGAAACATTCTCAGCATTAACTGCCAATAAGGTACGTACTTCTCTTACTATGCTTGGAATCATAATAGGTATCAGTTCCGTAATCATCATGGTAGCCATCGGACAAGGCGCACAAGGTTCTATTCAAGCAAATATCCAATCACTTGGTTCAAACTTGATAGAAATATTCCCTGGAGCCCAGAGATCTTTTGGTTATGGTGCATCTGGTGGTCGAGGAAATGCTCAGACCCTAACCCCGGATGATGCCGCCGCTATTACTAACCAAGTAGCCAATATCGCCCAAGTTTCTCCGGAAGTTTCAGGACGTTACCAAGTAACAGCCAAAGGTACTAATACCAACACTACTGTCACCGGAGTCACCGCAGCATACACCGATGTACACAATGTTCAAGTCAATGATGGTAGGTTTATTACCGATGCTGATAGTCAAAGCATGTCACGAGTTGCTGTTATAGGACCAACTACTGCTAGTGATCTTTTTGCTACTGGTACAGAGGCTGTTGGTCAGACTATCACAGTGAAAGGAATGCTTTTTAACATTGTCGGCGTAACAGTTTCAAAAGGTTCAAGTGGATTCAATAACCAAGACGATGCAGTTTATATACCTTTGCAAGATGCTCAGTTATTCCTTATCGGAAAAACTACTTATCTCTCAACCCTTAGCATATCAGCAACTTCTCCAGACGTGATGACGCAAGTCCAGAATGATATTACAAATTTGCTCCTCCAGAGACATAATATCAGTGATCCCACAGCCGCAGATTTCAACGTCCTAAACCAAGCCTCAATCGTCTCTGCCGCCTCAAGTGTCACAGGTACCTTTACTATCCTTTTGGGTGCTGTAGCAGGCATTTCGCTCGTTGTAGGTGGTATTGGCATTATGAATATGATGCTGACCACAGTTACAGAAAGGACGCGTGAAATAGGTCTCCGTAAGGCCATAGGTGCCAAACGTGGCGATATTAGCACACAATTCCTCGTGGAGGCTGTGACGCTCACTGTTATCGGTGGAGCTATAGGGGTGGGACTAGGGTGGCTGGCGGCATACATCGTCACGTCTTTGGGTGTGCTTCAAACATCAATATCTGGATCTTCTGTATTACTCGCCTTCGGAGTATCGGCTGCAATTGGTATTGTTTTCGGATATTATCCGGCACGCAGGGCTTCTAGGTTAAATCCGATTGAAGCGCTGAGGTATGAATAGCCACGAAGCCCAAAAATAGTCATGGTATAGTATGTAAATGAAAACTGGGCTTATACCTATATCAAAATATTGGTCAAGCAGACTTTGTTTTTTGGATATAATAAATGATACTTCCATTTTTATTTCCTTGATAGAAAACTGAAAAGATATTGGGGATGATCTAAAAGTTGCAATTCAAATATCCAAAGAATGGAAACTTAAGAACGAGCATAATGTTGGAGAAGCTGGAGCTTTATATAGACTTCTACAATTTGCTTCTTGGAAATTTAAATTAGATAAAAAATTCATAAAAGAAAAAACTTTAAAAGATAGGAAGATTTGTGACAATCCCAACATAGTTAACTGGTCTATTATTCGCCTACTAGAGTTAGATAATAATACTCCTCAGTGGGCTAGTGCAGCGATTTTGACGGGAAATAAAGAAAAGATTCCAAATGATTACTTTCTTAAGTTAAGCAAAGAAGCACTTGCTCATTATAATAAATGTAGAAAAGAAAAATGCCTTTGTGAATTACGTTATGATGATACAATATCGACACAAGCAGAAGCATTTATTGAACTATTTAATACAGGAAAAATAAATTTTACACCAAAACAGCAGGATGATTATTGTTTTGCTCGAGCATTCAACTTGATTGATAAAAAGGAAGGTGAAAAAAGATGGGCAGATTTAAAAGGTCACGAAAGTAATAGACTGGAAGAAATGGAAATTCAACTTAAAAAACTTGCTGTTGATAAGCCGATTAGTTCAAAAGATCACCGTGTTGTACAAGCTTTAGCCATGCTTGGAATCATACAAAATAAGAAACCTATTTTTCTTCATCCTGAATGTGTCAGTAAAAGCTGGCCTCAATTTTGGGAATTCCTAAAATTCGTGAATGGGTCTATAATAAAGCAATGAAAACGACTCAAATGAAAACCGTTTTAATAACAGGTGTCTCCAAGGGCATAGGTCGTGCATTGGCAGAAAAATTTCTTAATGAAGGGTTCAAGGTAATTGGTACCTCCACGACAGGTAAAGTTGATTATTCACATCAAGCCTTGTCTATTCATCAACTAGAATTAACTTCTCCTGAATCAATAGATAAATGTTGTGCAGATATTCAAAGACTCGAAACTGTCATAAATGCACCGATCGATATTTTAATAAACAATGCTGGTGCAATTTTTGATGACGATGAGACAACGGTACTTGTAGACAAATTGCGTAAAACTCTTGAAGTTAATTTGATCGGTACAATAGATTTTACCGAGCATATACTTCCAGTCATTCATAATAGTGGCCATATTATTAACATGACATCATCAGCAGGATCCCTCACCAATACTGATATGAAAGATGCCGAGACTTCACATTTCCCTTTTCATTATCCTGCTTATAAGATTGCTAAGTGCGCACTCAACATGTATACACGTACTCTCGCTATGCGCATGCAACATAGAGAAAAGAATACAATAGTTGTCTCTTCAGTAAATCCTGGCTGGGTCAAAACCGACATGGGTGGATCTGATGCAGAAATCACACCAGAGGAAGCGGCTGGTCATATTTACAAACTAGCAATCTCTAGACCAGAGACAGGACAATTTTGGTTTGAAGATAAGAACTTTCCTTGGTAAGGAATAGATAAAAAAATAGATAAATAAAAAAATACTCATACAGATTTTCAAGTATAATGAGTATTTGCAATACACTATGTTTAAACTAAAGTTGAGGACTCCATAATTCCCGAGGATCTCTGTAATACACACGCTTTCCATTAATATTTACAGCATGGACATATACACTTACAAAAAATACACTTACACGATCCCACTTGCGCGCCTTACGTCGAGGTAGGTGGCTACGCGAAAATGCAGTGTACATATATCTTTTAACTCCTTTTTCTCTGTTCCAACGAACCGTAAATAGATGACCATGAATACTTATAATGCGGCCATCTTGACGGTAAATTTTTCCTACATAACCGACAGGCCTTTTAGGTGCTGGGCCATAGTCATACTTTTTCTTTGAAGTTGCAACTTTTTTCATGATTAGTGCACGATTTTTTGATTTTGAATTTTTCACTATTTATCCTTTTCTAAAACCAATATACTTGAGTCACACAATTAATCTAGCGAGTATGTCCTCGGCAACTATATTTTCCTCATAACAAAATTTAGATACCTACGCGATGACGGCCTAAATGCCTCGAAATATAAAATTTCAAAACCGGCATCAAACAAGATTTCTTCCAATTCCCTTTTTTTGTAATAAGCAAAAAATCTCGGAGCATCTCCCATCATATTATTGGTATATATTTCCTCTGTACCTTCTATAAGACCTAGCCCAAATATTCCATCATCTTTCAATACACGATATATCTCCTGCAAAACCTTTGGCATCAACTTTTTGTGTATATGTAACAATGAAGTGTAAGCCCAAACTCCGGCGAAGCTTTTATTATTGAATGGAATCTTCATAAAATCTCTAGTAATAGCTTGTAGACCTCTTTGTCTACACATTTTTATCATTACTCTGGAGGCGTCCAAACAAACAACGGGACATCCAGAATTTTCAAATATAAGTCCATCTCTGCCTGGACCACTTCCAATATCCAAAATCATGCGACGTTGACCATTTTTATGTCGAAATTCATTTTTACGAACTTTCCTGATAAATTCAGGAATGATCTTTGAAGGAAATCTTTGCCAAAAATCATCCGTTTCTTCTTCATATTCAATAGCAATTTTATTGTAGGTATCGATTGTTTTCTGGTCCACAACAATAGAATAAACTATGAAGAAAAGTTTTCTAGAGAGGACGTCCTCGGCTCATCTAACGCTCAGCTAATGCTTAGTCTATTCCACAATCTGCTGACTTTCGTGGAAAAATAGTGGCATTTTTCTAACCGTACCAGTTTTTACAGCCTCAAGAATATTGGAAATCGATTCAATAGAATCAACCTTTGGAGCATCATTTTTTATAGCTTCATCCATAGTTACCCATTCATTTATTCCAAATTCCGTCTTTGATTTAAGTTCACCAGATACTTCATCTGCATAGCACAAACAATAAATAATATCTGAAAAAAGCTCATCTCCAGCACGTAACATCCTTCTTTCAAACCCGAGAATCTTAAACTCCGCACTTAGACCAGTTTCCTCTACCAATTTTCTTGATGCACCGACCAAAATCTCTTCACCTTTGTGAATACTTCCTCCCACGACCCCCTTTTTACCGAAAGATGGGTGACGACCACGGATCTGATTTAATATTTGAATTCCATTCTTTGAATTTTGACTGACGATAGTTATGACATTAACCTTGAATAAATTTGCCACCTCACCTCTAGGGTTTAATGGATATTCGTCAGCAATATGTTTTATACCTGCCGGAGAAAGCAAATAACCATCATCTTCTTTTAGGACCAAACCTTTTTTGACGAGAAATTGTAAGTGATAATTAAAAAGATCATTGGCTGTTTCATCAGGCTTTATATCGCTATATTTAAGTTTTTTTGACTTGAGAAGTCGTGTCAAAATCTTATTTTGTATCGTAGAAGCCATGATGGCTGATACTAACCTACTTCTTTATATTACTCAAATCCCCGTGTAAGCAAATAGGATCCATAGCTTTTATTTCATCTACATAAGCTGAATATTCCGGAATGTCGTTAGACAAGAAAATCTTTTTGTTATTCACGTAAGCTTGTCCCATCTCAATAAGTACATTGCCACCGATATAATTCTTCATACCTTTTTTCTCAAGATTCACAAATAGGATCGCATCACTTTCTAGTATGTGCCTATAATGAACTCTTAGATAATCATTTTCACGCTTAATTGCTGCGTGTTCGCCGCCAGCTAGACGCTTGGCTTTTGCTTCATCAATAATTCCATGCGCGATAGCCTCATATTCAGGATGAATCCAGCCCTCAAAACCAAGTTCGCAAAGCTTGTCTTTGGCTGCGCACATTTGCGGTATAAAAGCATTACTTCCTAATACGTAAATTTTCATCTCTTTAAACCATTCGTACATAACAGGTTCTAATTTTTCAACCATCTCCTGTATTTGAATTTTAGTATACCACCCAACATTCTTTGTTTCATCCAGACTTCGCACGACTTTACTGGCGATGTCACCAGAAATATCGACTTTGTAAAACTTCCAGTAGTGCCAAGAACCACCTTCACGTCGACATGGGTTTTCTTTACGACCTTCAGCTACTAGTTCCAAATCAACAGCATCCAAGCCAACTTCCTCTTTTAATTCACGTTTTGCTGCTTTTTGAAATGCTGCCTCATGATTATTTGTCTCATCTCCAAAAGAAATATCGTCATCCACATGACCCGCAGGTACAGCAAAACCAAAAGGAAATTTTGCGCGTTCTATAAGGAGAAGCTTATCACCATTCCAAACTAGCATTCCGACAGATGTGTGATCACAGACTTTGGACATGGGTATAGTATAGCAAAAATACTATAATCTACTCTCTTTAGATAAAAGAAAACCGCCCCGAGAGCCAGGACGGTTCTCAGAGCGGACACGGGAGACTACTTGATTTCAACGAATGGACAGACTTTGGCCTTCTTGGCTTTGATGTAAGCAACTGTCATCTTCCCAAGGTCGGATGACCGAACAGAGTAGCTCGCGTAATATCCGCCAGCCACGATGACAACACATATCCCGAAACCAAGAACGCAACAACTAGCTAGTATTGCTATTACAGCACTAACCTCGACCGGGGTCGGCACTAATACGTTGGACTGATGCGACAACTGTACTTTCGTGATCCATCCAACACAGAATAGAGCCCACCCAATCAGCATGGTCGGTAATGGAATAATGCGAATACCTCCAACGGTCGGTGTCTCGTATCTCGTCATTGGGAACAAGTGAGCCAATGGAAACCATGTGCTCTTCCGTTCAGTGCCTCGAAGTGGCCGAAAACCTGCCAACATCCCGACGGGAATGACGACAAGCGCCGTACAGATTGTCACTACAGCACAGAAGACATACGACACTGGCCACGCCAACAGGCCAAACACGAAACGCCAGAAGAGCTTACACAACGACACCATCGAGGACGGAATATCCCCCTCACACATTGGGTGCATGTAGGCAACTTTCAGAATCCAACTACTTTTACTTAATTGCATGACTATCCTCCATTTGTTGTAAAGAACCGTGAAATCGTCGTGATTCCACTTCAAACACACTATACACCTATTAACATCACTTGTCAATAGTTATATCTTAATCTTCGAGAACAACCACGCACCTATTCCTAGAAAAACTAGAGAAACTGCCACCAAAACTCCCCCATCCATCCAAATACCACCTGGCATTGTACTAACACCTATAAGAGTGGCTCTGAGACCATCGACTCCATAAGTCAAAGGGTTAAATCGTGCGATAGTTCCAATCACTCCTTCTAGTGGAAACAATGCGCCTGACAAGAAGAATGTCGGCATGACCACGAAGTTCATAATAAGCTGGAAACCTTGCATATCTTCGAGTACAGAAGCGATACCTGTTCCAAGTGCAGTAAACACAGTGGCGATACCAAGCATGAAAAGAATTGCCAAAGGAATAGAATTAAATGCTGGATGAAAACCTATAAACAGAGAAATTATAAGAACAATAACTCCTTGAAGACAAGCCACAGTCGCACCACCAAGTGTTCTACCGAGCATTACAGAAAAACGTCCTACAGGTGCCACAAGCGTCTCTTTGAGGAAACCAAACTGGCGATCCCAAATAACTTCAATACCAGAGAAAACTGCAGTAAACAAAATTCCCATTGCAATAACGCCTGGGGCTAGAAACTGTATATAGTTACCTCCTCCAGCTTTTGCGAAAGTAGGTCCAAGTCCATAACCGAGCGCCACAAGAAACAATATTGGCTGACCAAGAGAACCGATCATACGTGCACGTGAACGAAAATAACGTTTGATTTGGCGAAGCCAGAGGATGTATATAACGTAGAAGAAGTTTGATTTCATAATTTAAAATAATTATCGCGTGCGTCTTATTATCGGCGACCAGCGTTACCACGGTGCATTGCTGCCATTTTACGAAATGCGTCTGAAGCATTCGCTTCATCTGCGCGAATCGTATGACCTGTGAGCTTGATGAAGGCATCTTCTAATGATTCAGCACCGGCCTTTGCGACAATACCAGCGACAGTATCATTGGCAATAAGTTTGCCGTTATCAATAATCACAACCTGATCAGCAGCACGCTCAACTTCGTCCATATAATGTGTCGTGAAAAAAACTGTGAGACCACGTTCTTTGTTGAGCTTTTTAATATATGACCAAATATGATTACGTGTTTGTGGATCTAGACCAACTGTTGGCTCATCCAAGAAAAGAATAGCGGGAGTATGAAGGAGTCCACGAGCAATCTCCAGTCGGCGTTTCATACCTCCAGAAAATTTCTTAACCAAATCATCTTTACGATCCCATAACTCCACGAAATTTAACATCTCATGAATTTTTTCTGGTGTCTGACTTCTTGGAACTCCATAAAGCCCAGCGTGAAAAAACATGTTCTCATAAGCCGTGAGCTCATCATCTAGACTTGGATCTTGAAAAACAATTCCAAAAGATCTTCGTGCTTCGAGTCCGTGCTTCACAGGATCAATACCGTTAACACTGATGGTGCCAGAGGTTGGATTAACTAAAGTTGTAAGCATTTTGATAGTCGTGGTCTTCCCTGCGCCGTTTGGGCCAAGGAAAGCAAAGGTGCTACCGGCTTTTACTTCAAAAGAGATGTCATTGACTGCGGTAAGTTTGTCGTAAACTTTTGTGAGATTCTTAACAGAAATGGCTAGGTTGCTTGGCACGGCTTGGTTTCCGGAGTTTTCAGGATTCATAAGATTATATACTAGCAGGAATGACGTTTCGGTGCATTTATTGACGTTTTATGTTGAAAAGAGTAGTGTAAATTTAAACGATAGTACAACAACAATGTAATAGGGAGAAAAACATGAAAAAATGCGCTCTAATATCGGTAACAAACAAAACCGGTCTGATACCATTCGTGACAGCTCTTGTCCGTATGGAATGGGAAATTGTCTCAACAGGAGGTACCGCCAAAGCCATTTTGGATGCTGGACTTCCGTGTACACAAGTATCTGAAGTCACTGGCTACCCCGAAATGATGGACGGTCGCGTCAGAACACTTCATCCAAAGATCTTCGGTGGCATCATTGCAGATCGCAACGTGCCGAAACACATGGAAGAGGCGACCAAATACGACATTAATATGTTCGGTATGGTCGTCGTCAATCTGTACGACTTCGCGTCAAAGCCGTGTGTCAATGAAATCGACGTTGGCGGTCCATCCATGTTGCGTGCGGCCGCCAAAAACTTCGAGCACGTCATCGTGGTGGTTGATCCAGATGATTATGAAGATGTGGCGCTTCATCTCGAATTACACGGAGACATCGACATACCTACGCGGATGGAGTTTGCGGAAAAAGTCTTTGAGGTCACGGCGCAATACGACACCGACATCCGCGACCATTTCCGCAAAGTTCGCGCAGCAGGTGGAGTAATCGAACTCGGTCAACACGGCACCTGAACAGTTACCCGATCATTTGAAAGGCTGAAGGGCTAGGAGCATAAACTTCTAGACCCTTTTTTATTTCACGCTTTCGCGCATGCTACCAAATTGCTCTACGCTTTTAAGCCCTGAAAAGCTGGCAAGGGTAGCATGTCACTTCCCAAAAACGTATTTTTGCAATAATTTCAGGCCGAGGTACCGGTACCTCGTGGTGAAATTATTCACATTTTCTCTTTTTTGAAACACACATACCTACACCAGCCTGAAACTACGGCTTAACTACAGCGAATAAAATCCGCACCTTGCAGCCCCCGACTTCACTCACCTATTTCACAATATGCTCAAACGCATATTTGAGCGTACCACCAACTTTTTTACCTGGATTGAAAATCCCCTTAGGATCCCAAATTTTCTTTACATCTTCAAACAAATGATACACATCGTCACCGTATTGCATCCTCACAAAAGGTGTACGAATAATACCATCGTTGTGTTCACCTGTTATGGAACCATTGAACTCGTGAACTAGCTTATATACCTTCACCGACAACTCTTCAATAGTTTTATGAGCCGATGGATCATGAAGATTCATCAAAGGAATAATATGAAAATTTCCATCACCAACGTGACCAGCAATTGTGTAAGTAAGATGTTTATATTGATCCAAGATTCCATACAGCAAAGACAAAAAACCTGGCAACAACTCCGGCCTTACAACAAAATCGTCTATAAATGGAGCCGTACGAAGCTCCTTCACGTGCTGACGTAACATATTGAAACTCTCACGACGAATAGTCCAATATTTTTCAGCATCAGATGCTGAACGAGTAACACGAGACTGAACTTTTCGATTATATTTTTGTATACCACTTGCGCCTAGTACGCCACTTTTTGGTATTTCTTTTTCCCATTGTACAAGTGAAACATGTGCTTCTGTTGCTTTACGGAATGCCTCTTCAGCAGTTTCACCAGTAAACTCTGCCATCAAAACCATTTTTGGTACACCACCACGGAGAACTGCCATGGCTTCTGGTAAAAACTTGAAAGCCATAGAAATAAAATTTCCTTTCATTTTCTTTATCAAAGACGGAAGAAATTTCAAAGCAACACGAAAAGTATGATCATCATAAGATTCAAAGCTTTCTGGTTTGAACTTCATAACATGGGTAGCAATATCGCCCAACTGTTTCATATCTTTCAAGAAAATAACAAGGAGACGTGAGTAAGGTTTTGGTTTAACTAGACCAAATTCGATCTCTGTTACAAGACCCAGTGTTCCCTGCGAACCGACGATCATTTTTGTTAAATCAAAAACTGTCTCGACACCACTATCATTTTTGCCATCTATTTTTGGTCTGTCATACATAACATTCCACAGATAATAACCGCAAGAATTTTTTGTAACGATAGGTTTGGCACTCTGAATGAGTTCAAAATTACTCACGATAAGCTCATGCATCTTGCGGTAAATTTCGCTTTCAAAACTAGGGAACTTTTTCTTTTGTTCAAGCTCAGACAAAGTCAACGGAGCAAATTCGTGCTCTTTACCATCGGCAGTAACCATTTTTAATCGACGAATATATTTTTCTGTCTTGCCATAAGTCAAAGTTTTTTCACCACCAGAATTGTTGGCCACCATACCTCCAACAGTACACAACTCGCGTGAAGCTGGAAAACTTGGCAAAATCTGACCACCTTTTGCCAAAGTAGCTTTATCAAAATCACGATAATAAACACCAGGTTCTACCACCGCATAACCATCCTCAACGCGCACGATCTTATCAAAATGTTTTGTAAAATCTACAATAATAGAATTTCCCAATGGTCCACCACCCATGTCTGTACCAGCCGAGCGTGCTATTAGATTTGTACCAGGATGATTGTTTGCATAAATGACTAGAGCTTCAACATCCTTTGTATCTTTTGGCGAAACTAGTGCACGTGGCTCCACTTCAAATATGCTTGCATCATGAGAAACCCGCTCAAGAGTGTTTTTAAATACATCTACTTCACCAGATATAACTTCTGAAAGTTCAGAAAAGAGCGACATAGTCGTCATATTATACAGCAAAATCTTCCATAAGTCTGAACATTAAATTGGTAGTATAATATACACATGAAAAAGCATCACTGGACTATAGGGCTTGCCATCGTCTTTATATTAATTCTATTCGTTATATTCATAGCTAGACCACGATTCGCCAATGCTCCAGATCATATCACAAATCAACTTTCGGAAACTGTAGTAATTCCTCTCTCTATTGTTTCAATTAAAGAAAATTCTTCAAGTTCACCAACTATCTCTATCGAGTATCCACAGTTCACTAGTCTAGATACTCTCAACAAAGCTATTTCATCGGTCGTCATGGACCGTCTGGCTGAATTTAAAAAAGATGCCAGTGAGAATAAAGTGGCTAGATTGGCAACCTCAGATCCAAAAGCAAATATTCCAGACGATGCTTATTCTTTTATAACTGACTGGCAACAAACACAAATCAACAATCATTATATAAGCTTGGTCATACGGTTCGATTCATATACCGGCGGAGCCAATGAAATACAAGAATTACAAACCTTTAACTATGACCTTTACACACACAAAATTATGACCCTTAGTGATCTATTTCCAAACAAAACAAACTATTTGGATACGATCTCCACTCTGAGCCGTACTCAACTTATCGATTCATTAAAAGCTGCATCGAACGGAGATATCCAGATTGACATGCTCAACTCCGGTACCGAGCCTCTTATAGTAAATTTCCAAAACTTTACATTTAATGATTACTCAATCACATTTTATTTTCCTAAATACGCCGTAGCGCCAGGTTCTTTTGGAGAACAACACGTATCAATACCAAAAAGCGCGATCAAATAACCGCGCTTCGGTTTGAGAATCATCTGGGTAGTTACTAAAAACCAAATGGATACATCCACATAGACTGTGCAACACCTAGCATGATAAGTAATGAAGCAATCAATGCAACATTCTTCATGAAGTTTACTGACTCACTCATCTTTGCTTGAGGATCTTGTACTGTCCAATATGGATGCATTTTGAATGAAACACCAACAAGAAAGACAACCAGAAGACTAATACCAACGACCGTATACAAACCGAGAATAATAGAGAGGCCACCAAGTAGTGCCAAAATTCCAGTTCCAACAACAGCTAGTTTTGCTGTAGGAACATTCTTAGAGCCAGCATAACCAGCCAACATGTTAGCGTGTTTGACATGATTGAATGCTACACGAAGCCAATAAAGGCCGAAAATAATACGTCCGACGAAGAAGGCAATTTGCATAATATTTTATAAATTATTATTAATAATAACTAGTGTCTACAAAACTAGAACCTGTGAATACAAATATTATATCACTTCCTACCGGCTCTAAAAGAGTTGGCAATAGGAATAAAATCTGTCAAGAAATTGTAAGTAGCAGCACCAGCTGGACCAAGTACTCCCCACGCGTGATTGATACCCAACCCAGGAAAACCAAAAATAACCAAAAATAGACCGACAGTATTAGTAATTCCCCAAATCCAAAAGTTTCCTCTCATGACACTGCGAGTCTTACGGGCAATATGTATCATTTCTGGCACACGATCAAAGTGATCTTTCATAATTGTAATGTCAGACGCTTCTATAGATGCGTCTGATCCAATACCTCCCATAGCTATAGAGACATCCGCCAAAGCCAGAGAAGCTGCATCATTCACACCATCACCAATATACGCCGTAATTCCATGTTCCTTTTCATATTTACGGATAAAATCAACTTTGCCTTCTGGGGTCATATCTGCAGTAAAATGGTGTAAGCCGAGTTCATGTGCGGTCAGAGCAGCGGCACGCTTGTTATCACCTGTTAACATATGCCATTCCAAAATTCCAAGCTGATGAGTCTCGGTAATTATTTCATGTACATGCGGGCGTAATTCATCTGTATATGATAATAAGCCGACTGCTTCACCGTTTATCGACAAACAAACGACACCCCTACCGGCATCTTTTTCATATTGAACATCTTTTTTGAATAAATCAGAAAGATGACATCCTCTCTGCTCCAAAAAAGAAACACGCCCCATGAGTAAAGCTTCACTATCATGACTGAAAGAAAGACCTTGGCCGGGAATTTCTTCTAACTCATCTGGAATATGAGGAATGATTTTGTATTCAGCAGCATATTCCATAATGGCGCGAGAGATTGCATGTTTCGATTCGGCGGCGCCACCGACAAAACGTTTTACAACTTCATCACGAGACCATGTGCCATACATTTTTATGTCTACCACTTTCGGTCTTCCTTTTGTCAGAGTCCCCGTCTTGTCTGTAAGAATATATTTGACACGTGATAGTTGTTCTAGCACGCTCGAACCTTTGACAATCACACCCCTCTTGGCAGCATAGTTAATAGCTGCTGTATATGCGAGTGGTACTGCTACGGCAATATCATCTGCACAAACCACGAGTAGTACAGATAATATTTTATGTAGATCAAGTTTGCACAAATACATAATAATTACTGCCAAAATGGATGCTGCAATGTACCACTGAGTAAATTTATCAGCCACACGTTCTGCCTCGTTTTTATCTCTAGCAGCTTCTTCTATCAAAGAAATCATGCGTGCCAATGTTGTATCTGCTCCAACTTTTTCTACTTTGACAATGATAGAGCCACTTTCATTCATGGTAGAAGTGCAGACAGAATCTCCAGATTTTTTTGGAACAAGTTCGCTCTCGCCAGTTAGAGAAGATTCATCGATCTCAGCTTGACCTGATACGACCATGCCATCGACTGGGACACGGTCCCCAGATTCAACAACCACCAAATCGTTAGGTTTAACCTGACTTATATGAATATCCTTGATCTGATCACCAACCTTGAGTCTGACCCATTCGACATGATATTTCATCAAGCTTTGTATGGTCTTTTTGGCTCTCGCTTCTGTAATATGATCAAAGATGCGAGCAAAAGCCAGCATAAGAGTAATGAAGGCTGCCGAAGACCACTCGTGCGCCAGAAGTGAAAAGGTCAACGCTACCGTAGCGAGTAAATCTACAGATAATCTTTTTTCGGCCAATGATTTTATGGTACTTATAACAACAGGAATAATTCCAATAAAAGCTACAACAGCCAAGACATCATCCAGCTGAGTACGTAAAACAATTCCTATATACTTACTAAATATTAGTAAACCTATCAAAGTGACAGCAGTTATAATTATCAGGAAACTATCAAACACAATAAAAAAACTGTCTTCAAATTGTTCTAATGTTGGAAAAAGTTTATGAGGAGAAAATTTTACCATAGATATTGTGTCAAAAATACTTTGTGATATTTACTTTAATCAAAAACTCTACGAAAACTTCGTAATATCTCTAGAAGAAAAAATCTGCAAAGTCCAGTCAAAAGCTATACGGACACGCTTCTTCCAAGAAGCAAATTTGAAAAGATATACTGTACGCCACAACCACCAAACCCAATGACCGTAGTAACTTTTCTGAAAAATTTCACCAACAGCGAACCATTGACCAACTGAGACCATACTACCTCTCGAAAGATATTCAAGCTTTGAAAGTGGTTTTTCGTCTATAGAAGCGAGAACATTATGAGCCACGATAGAGGCTTGCTGTACTGATGCTTGAGCCAACATTGGTAATGATCCTGCTATATCCCCCAACGCAAAAACTCGTTCATCGCCTAGTAATTTTTCACTGCTCTGGTTTTTCTCATCACTACTCTTGGGTTTTTCCTCACCACTCAAATTGAGTCGGAAAAATTCGTCTGTTACTAGACGACCTTTGACAAGAGTAGGAGTGACACCAACAAAATCTGGAATAACAGGCTTCACGCCAGCTGTCCAAATAATCGTAGCTGAAGATATAGTATCACCGGTAGTAGCGGAGTCTTTTGGTACAGCTTTGTCACTAGTCAGAGTCAGGCCATGAGAAGTAACGTTTGTAACAGTACTATTGAGACGTAGGATAACACCATCTGATTGCAACTTTTTTTCAGTTGCAGTACGTAAAGAAGGAGAAAAGGTTTGTAATAATTCCGTTCCTGCATGTATCAAAGTAACTTTCACTTCTTCATGACGACATGTATCGGAATTATGATAGTAACGATCGACAATACCATGAACAAATTCGCTAAGTTCTGCTACCGTCTCTACACCTGTTGGACCACCGCCGATCACCACGAAAGAAAGCAAACGTGCGCGTTCAGCTGGATCTTCTGCCATTATAGCTTCTTCAAAACAATCTATAATCCTAGTACGAATACGTACCGCATCTGCCAATGTCTTGAGAGGAAATGTATATTTCTCAGCACCAGAAATACCATAATAATTTGTCACGGCACCAGTGGCCAATACTAGATAATCATAAGGCAGTGTATGTCGTGCACCGTTACTAGATATGTGTACTCTATGGCTAGCAATATCAATTTCTTGAACATTACCCTGGCATAATTCTATGCCAGTATTGACGAAAACTTCACGTAGAGGCTCAGCCACACTCATAGGGCTAAGAGAACCTGTGGCAACTTCATGTAGTAATGGAGTAAAAAGAAAATAGTTTGTTTTGTTTACTATCGTTACATCAATCTTCCCTTTTTTGACTTGTGCCGCAAGTTTTTTGGCAACATAAGTACCACCAAATCCAGCTCCTAAGATAACTACATGTGGGCGTAACATGTTTATATTTTAACACATATTTATACAAGTCTCTGTGATTTACTCATACCGGAGTGCCTCTATCGGACTTTTCTTGGAAGCCTTGCTTGCAGGGTAACCACCAAAAACTAGACCGATAACAGCAGATACTGTGACACCAAGAAATGCTCCACTCCAAGGAAAGACAAATTGCCAATTGACGCCCAAACCTTTTGACAATCCCAAAGCTATGACAAAAGCCAACACAGATCCTAGAATTATTCCCACAATGCCACCTATGACAGTCAGCATGACGGCTTCTAATAAAAATTGTTTCAAAATATCCCCATTGGTAGCACCGAGAGCTTTGCGCAAACCAATCTCGCGTGTACGTTCGGTAACTGCCACCAACATGATATTCATAATTCCCACGCCACCGACAAAAAGTGCAATAGAAGCAACTGCTACCAAAAACCAAGTAAGTGAACTAGTAATAGTAGAAAGACGGTTGGCTAAGTCTTGTTGTGTCTGCACAGTAAAATCATCTTTAGTCGGATCGGTGATACCATGCGATTCACGTAATGTGCGTGAAATATCATCAGCGGAAACTGCCACCTTATCATCAGTTACAGTTTGGATGATTATGCGATTAAAATATTTTGTACCAAGTATATATGTTTGAGTTGTAGTATATGGCAAAATAATCATATTATCAAAATTGAATAGAGAACCACCTCCAGTAGGAGCGAGGACACCGATAACTTTTAGATTCACTGCTTTAACTTTTATTTTTTGACCAATAGGATTATCAGTATCAAATAGGTGTTGAGCGACTTTCGAGCCAAGAACGACAACACTGCTACGAGACAGTACTTCATCTGGTCCCCAAAAAGACCCATCCGATAAATGCATATCAAAAATGTCAGAAATAATATCTGTGGCTCCAAAAATATTGACCTGATAAGCATTGGAACCAAAAGAAGCAGAATCGGCACTAATAACTGTTGGCATAATAGATTTGAGCCAAGGGACATTGGCTTTGTTCTCCAGGGCAACCAAATCTTTTTCTTTTAGAGAGTCACTGTAAAGAGAACTCACATCAGATGGACCCGTTGGTTCTCGCCCAGGGATAATAGCTATAGTATTCGTACCAAGACCTTGCACCTGCCCAAGAATAAGGGCTTGTGCGCCAGCACCCAATGATACCACGAGCATAATAGCTGTAATTCCTATAACTATTCCGAAGATAGTCAAAAATGTCCTGGACCTATTTGTAGAAAGACCGGTTGATGCAGTTTTGAATAAATGACGATTACTTAACATAAAAATTTAGCGTGAAAATTTTGCGTGAAAATTTCATAATTATTTTACATACTCATCAGTCGTGGTCAGGCGATTTTTTACTTTCTCATCACGTTCAATCTTACCATCGAGTAGATGAATAATCCTTTCTGCATGATCAGCTGTCGATGTTTCATGAGTGATAAGTATGATCGTCTTGCCATTTTGCTCATTCAACTTCTGGATTATTGACATAACATTTTTACCAGACTTAGAATCCAGATTGCCGGTAGGTTCATCAGCAAAAATAATATCAGGATCATTTATAAGAGCCCGCGCGATAGCAACTCGTTGTCTTTCACCTCCAGATAATTCTGACGGTTGGTGACTAAGACGATGACTGAGTCCTACCGCCTCAATGGCGGTAAGTGCCCTAGTATTCCACTCATGTTCAGGAACACCAGAATACATGAGAGGTAACTTTACATTATCCAAAACAGAAGTACGTGCCAACAAATTGAAAGCTTGAAAAACAAAGCCAATTTTTTGATTACGTAAAGCTGCTAACTCATCACCAGAATATGAAGATATTTTCTTGCCATTGAATAAATAGACGCCACCTGTTGGATCATCAAGAAGTCCGAGGACATGAAGTAGAGTAGATTTTCCTGAACCAGATGGTCCCATTATGGCCAAGAACTCCCCTTTTCGTACAGAAAAAGATACATCATCCAGTGCGAGAGTTTCTGTCTCACCTTCATGATATGCCTTTTTGAGATCACGAATCTCAATGATATTTGAATTATTTAACTTTAAACTATTTGACATAAGTGACAACTTTTTGACCAGCTACTACACCGCTCAATATTTCAGTAAGACCATCAGAACCTTTCAAACCAACAGTAACTGGTACAGATTTGTACGTCTTGCCATCTTGATTGAGGATTCGTACAGTCTGTGCAGAAACAATCGGTAAACCATTGATGATTTGTGAACTCGTAACCTGCGAACTTGTAGCATTTATAATGGCGCGCGTAGGTATCATAATCACGCCAATGCTCTCATGAGTCATGATATCTGTGTTAGCTGTCATGCCAGAACGGATGCGATCATCCTTTTTATCAAAAAGAAGGGTAACTTTGTAAGTAGACACGCCCTCTATAACAGTTTCTGCTGGATCAATAGCTGTTACTGTCGCATCAAAGAAAGTATTAGAGCCATAAGCATCGAGAGTTACTGACGCCTTATCTCCAATGGCAACTTTGGCAATATCAGCCTCTGGCACATAAGCTTCAATCTTGTAAATACCGTCAGTTATAACAGAGAAAGCTACCTGACCAGCAGAAACAAATTCTCCTATAGATGGTTCGACTTTTGTGACAAGCCCATCGAGTGGTGAAAAAATTTGACCCTTTGTGACCGTAGCAGCAAGAGAATCAACTGTTGCTTTTTGGGCTCTAATCGCCTCTGCCGAGGAACCAGAATTTTTCAAAACAAAGTTTGAGTTTGCTTCATCGAAATTCGCCTGAGTCTGTTTTAGAGCAGTCTTGGCATTAGTAACTGAAGTAATAGCCTGGTTCAAGCCACTAAGCGCCATATTCATATCTGAAACATAGGTATCAATAATAGGTTGGGTTAAACCAGAATTGCCAGGATTAAGATAGTTTACAATAGATGACAATGAATCAGCAAAGCTCTTTATAGTAGAAAGATTGGCGCTAGAACGCAACAAAAGCTGATCTACACCATCAGTAGATGATGCGTTTGCAATATCGTTTTTCCAATTACCTAACGAATAAGAAACACCAGCTCTTTGTTGATTTATGGTGTTCTGTAATATTGAAGACTGAACAGCAATCTTGATAGTCGGATTAGCACTTTGCGGATTTGTAAAAAAAGTATCGATATAGTTTACCAAAGCACCTTGGGTCTGTACGTAACTATCACGCGAGGCGTTAAGTGCGGTAGTGCGGGCATTGTCTAATGCCACTTGTGCCGAATCAACAAGAGATTTTTCTACTTGTAATTCTTCGGGTCTAAGCGCTCGAGTCATATCATCTAACTTGGCCTGGGCTGAAGCCAATGAGGCCAATGTGTCAGCATTGTCAAGTGAAGCAACAAGCTCACCTTTTTGTATCCTGTCTCCAATTTTTACTGATATATTAGTCACTACTCCACCCTTTTCAAATGCCAAATCGGCTTTATCAATAGCCAAAATCTTACCAGTCACACTTACTTTTTCTTGAACATTCCCAATAATGGCAGTAGAAAATTCTATATTCGATGATGAACTACCACGATTTACATAATAGATCACCAAAATAATTATAATAACAATGGCACCAATAAAATATTTATTTTTTATAATTTTTTTTAAGCGCATTTTGAGATAAATTATTATTTAACTTCTATACCAGAACCGGAATCAGCCGCTGTATCAGTATCAGCTTTCGTAGTCCCTTCTATAACTTGGACACCGATCTTACGTTGTAATGTCTTACGAACTTCTTCTGCCAAATCAGCATCGATGGGATCAAAGACTGTGTCTGTCTCGTCATGGTTCTTGACGTTTTCTTCTTCGTGGCCAGCAGTTATCATGACAAGTCTGCTAACACCAAAGAATTGATACGCCAGTGTTCTGGAAATGTCTACACTCTGAATCTGGCGATATGGAAGTGAGATCTCTTTTGTATTAAAAAGTCCTTGTTTGAGTTTGATATCAAATTCTTCTAGAGTAAATGTGTAATTTTTAAATTTAAGACGACTTATCAAATACCCAAATACAAACATAATAAAAGCGATTAGAAGTATGGCAAAAGCTATAGTCGAAATGGTTGGTGCTAGTTTGGGACCAAACAAATCTTTGTTCATACCAAGTGCCAATGCCAAAAAAAGCAAGATCAGTGATGTACCAGTCTTTTTTGAGAGCATCAGTAAAAAAGTTTTTCGTCCCAAATTCTGTTCTTGTCCAAGAGGAATCATGAACACATTATAACGCTTTTACGCGATAAACGTCAAAGCTTTGCCTTTTTTGTTACCTCTGCCAGTACGACCAATGCGGTGTACGTAGTCGTCGTAAGTTGCAGGAAGTTCGTAGTTGATCACGTGAGTAATGTCGGCAATATCCAATCCACGAGCAGCAACATCCGTAGCGACGAGAATCTGGACATTTCCCTCTTTGAAAAGACGGAGAGCTTGCTGACGTTTAACGTGATTTTTATTTCCATGTATAGATTCTGTTTTGAAACCTTTATCTATAAGAGATTTCGAGAGTTTCTCAACGCCATGTTTTGTACGACCAAAGATAAGTACCTTGCTAAATTCTTTTTGATTTAGAAGGTCGTGTAAAACTTCAATCTTGTTTTTGCCAGCAGTTCTCACAACATCTTGTTCAACATTTTTTGCAGTCTCACCAGTCTTTACAGAAATTCTTACTGGTTCACGAAGAAATTCTCCAATCAGTTTTTCTATATCTTGAGAAATTGTAGCTGAAAAGAAAAGTGTCTGACGATCTTTTGGCATCAAAGCCATAATCATACGCATATCAGCGACGAACCCCATGTCGAGCATTCTGTCGGCTTCGTCGAGAACAATGGTACGGAAATTGGCAGGCTTAATCATTTTACGATTTATCAAATCTTTGAGACGGCCAGGAGTTCCGATTATAAAACTATTGTGATATTTGAGTGAAGAAATCTGACGACCAATAGACATACCACCGACACAGCAAACAGAAAACATTTTCATGCCAAAGCTAAAGCCTTTAAATTCTGCATCGATTTGCAAAGCGAGTTCACGAGTAGGAACTATGATCATGATTTGCTCTTTTGGCTGAAGCAAGACTTTGTGTATAAGAGGAATAAGAAAAGCTGCTGTCTTACCAGTTCCAGTATTAGCAACACCGACTAGATCTGAACCCTTGAGAATATGAGGAATGGTACGATCTTGAATGGGAGTTGGAACTGTATAGCCTTTCTTGATGATGGATTGTTTCAAACGGTCATCAATAGCAAAATCACTGAAAGCATGTTCAGGTTTGAAAGTTTCAACGGTTTCTGTGATAGCGACTTTGTTGATGAATTTGGCTGGATTCATGTACTCACTGAAACCACCTCCGCGACCACCGCCGCCTCTAGAGCCACCCTTGAATCCACCACTTCGAAAACCACTTTTGAAACCACCACGAGAAGTGCTTGGGCGAGCATGAAAACCACCGTGACCAGCATGAGAAGGAGCACCAGAGCGCGCAGCAAAACCACTTGGGCGAGGTGCACCACCTTTGAAACCACTACTACGGCCTGCTATATGAGAAAAACCACCGCGGCTGGGACCGCGACTTGGACTACTATTTGAGCCATGGCTAGAGCTACGGCCAGAACTATGACTACTTGAGTTACCTTTATACATGAAAAAATAGTATATAAAAAAACTGTGGATTTGTCAAGGAATTTTGTAATTTGACAATTTCTATTCTTTTGCTATAGTACTTATATAACCACGAAAAAGACCCTTACGGAGTTCCGTCTCCGTCGGGGGCTTTTTCTTTTTGTACCATCAATATATTTTTTTGATCATTGATATACGCAATTGGTGCTCCGGTTCTCTTCAGTAAGATAGAGCATTTCTTCTCTGTAGCAGGAGACAAAATCGTTTCTAATTTATTTCTTTCTATCAAAAATTTAACTAATCCGGCATAATCTCCATCACTAGATACAATCAACGCTTTATCAAACACATTTTCATAAGTATCTTGAGTAGCTTTTAATACCAAATCCGTGTCGCAATTACCCTTTGCTTTACCGTCAACCTCGTATATTACTTCCTTGAATATCAAAGTAAAACCGCATTCTTGTAGGTAAGTGTACAAATCTTTATTCTTTGGCACTAAGCCAATAAAAATGTAGGCCTTGGTTATCTTGTATTTGTCTTCCAACCAGACTCGAAACCTCTTATAATCCAATTCCCAGCCCAAGCGCTTCACACCTCGGTGTAAATTGGCACCATCTATAAAAGCAAAATTATTTTCTTTTTGCTGCATGCGTGTATTTTAACAAATATTATCAAAGGCGTATATAATAAAAATTGGTCAATCCCCCTGATGGAGACTGACCAACACGCCTTAGATTCTGATTACTTTAAACTTCACCAGAATCGTGAATATCATTGATACCAAACACTCGTTTGAAAAGAATCCTCGCCAGTGGCGCATCGATGAACTGCTCCGGTGTAAACCGCTGACACAAACCTTTGCGCGTACGTGTGTTATAAGTACCAACATACAAATAGTTTGGTTTAGCCCATTTACCGTCAACCATAGTGATTGAATCGAACCAGCGTCCAATGAATGTATACTCATCAGCATCAGCACATTTGTCACCAATTTCATCTTTGCCAATACATTCAATTGTCATTCCTCCTTCACCAGGTAAAACACCTGGCGACTTCAAAAAATTGAATGTTAGACGCCATCCAGTATTTGCATACAGGCGGCTAAGGACCATGAAGTCTTTGAATGGCGGTCCATCACTGATTACTAACCTTACCGGGGCTAACTCTGCTAGTTTGGTGAACATAACGTTCTCCTTTGTTGTTGTGTGCTTTTTGCACGGTTTACTTTAACCCGAACCATAACGATTCAGATTTCTATATTGGAGACTACACTTGAACATAAAGATAGTCAACTACACATAAATTAGTGGCTATTCCTTCCCATTCACTTGCCAAAAGTACCAAGAAGCGAGCGTCGCGTGCTCACTCCAAGGTTTGGCATATCTTTCCATAGTTCGTAAGTTTGGCATCTTTTTAAAGCCGTAAACTTTTTGAAAGCCTTTTCTCACACCAAGATCTCCTACAGGAAAAACATCCAGTCTATTCAAAGTAAAAATCAAAAACATGTGAGCCGTCCATTCACCAATTCCTTTTACTTGAATCAAATGCTCGACAACTTTATCATTGGACATTTTATGAAGACTCTTCTGAACAATCGTGCCGTCAGAAAATTTCTGTGCCAAATCTCGGATATATGAAACTTTTTGTTTGGAAAGCCCAGCTGAACGAAGCTTCTTCACTGACATACTCAAAACTTTTTCTGGATTAGGAAACTTACCAAAAATACTAACAAACCTCTTATAAATAGTATCCGCAGCCGCACCAGAAACTTGTTGAGAAATTATCGAGCGACAAAGCGATTGAAAATAATTTCGGCCACGAGTAAATTTTGGCAAACCATATTTACGAACCAACGGAGCAAAATGTGGATCCTTTCTTAGAACCCGAACAGAGTTGGCTAAAGAATTTTTTACAACACATTTTTCCATACCACTTATACCACCAAACTATAATCCAATGTCCTCTTATCTAGATCAGCTGCCATCACTTTGAATTTAATAGGATCACCAAGGGTAAATTTCTTTTTTGTTCTTTCACCTTCGATAGAATAAGTCTTTTCATTGAACACGTAGAAATCCGAACCCAAAGCACGCATACCAATCATACCCTCACTCTTTGTTTCACTTTCTTCGACATAAAGACCCCACTTGGTCACGCCAGAAATAGTTCCAGTGAAAGTCTGGCCAACTCGAGAACTCATATATTCAACTTGCTTCAATTTCTTTGAGGCACGTTCAGCATGAGCGGCGTCGATTTCACGACGAGTTGAACTCTCGGCAATGTTTTGCAAAATAACAATTTCTGTATCACCAAAAGGTTGATTTTGTAAGTGCTTAGCCAAAACACGATGAACCAAAAGATCTGGATAACGACGAATCGGTGAAGTGAAATGTGTGTAAAATTCGAAAGCCAAACCAAAGTGCCCGACATTTTTCGTGGAATAAACAGCCTTTTGCATAGACCTTACGGCCGCGGTACGAATAAGTGATTCATGAGGAGTATCTTCGATTTGTTCTAGAAGATGGTTGAGTGCGTGAGCAGTGACATTGCCATCTTTACCAACATCCAGCGTATAACCAAGGGCTTTTACAAAACCCGCGAGATTTTTTATCTTGTCTTTGTCAGGTGTATCATGAATCCTGTAAATTGCACCTGTGTCTCTCTTCCCTTTTTTCTTAATAGAATCGAAAATAAATTTGGCAACTTCGCGATTCGCGAGTAACATATATTCCTCGACGAGTTTATGAGTATCAAGGCGTTCATAAGTATAAACACCGATTGGTTTTCCTTGCGCATCCAAACGAAACTTTATTTCTTCTTGCTCAAACTCGATAGCTCCACGTGAGAATTTTTCTTTCTGGAGGAGCTTGGCGATTTTATTCAAAGTAACCAGAGTGTCGTGATGAGGCATTGCTTTTTCGGCCGACTCAACAGTCTGGATGTTCTTGGAATATTTGAGAACATTTTTTGCATCACCGTCTATAACAGCTTGAGCGGTTTCGTAAGTAAAGCGATGATCAGAATTCATAACCGTTCTTCCAAACCAACGAAAATGGACCTTTGCGTGATCATCTACTACGAAAATTGCCGAGAAACTTAGTTTGTCTTCATGAGGATTCAAACTACAAACATCATTAGAAAGAATTTCTGGTAGCATTGGAATCGTGCGATCAACGAGATAAATAGAACAACCGCGCTTTACAGCTTCTTTGTCGAGTGCAGTTCCTTCACGAACGAAATGAGAAACGTCGGCGATATGTACGCCAATTTCGTAAAGCGGGCCTTTGGCACCAATGACGCCAGCGGTTTGAATTTCAGCAGGGGTGAGTTTCTTGAAGGAAATAGCATCATCAAAATCTTTTGCATCAAATGGATCAATAGTAAAAGTCAAAGTATCACGAATATCACGACGCTTTGCGATTTCTTCAGGAGTTATTTTCTTTTCATTCCTTTCTATATTTTCCGCGTCCTTTCTAACAGCTGGTGGAAAAGTAACTTCAAATCCACTTTCAAGAACAATAGACTCCATCTCAACATCATTCACACCTTTTTTACCAAGCAAACGTAAAACAGTTCCTATAGGTTTTTTCTTTGGATCAGTCCACGCCAACATGTGAACATAGACCTTATCATCCTTTTTTAAATCAAATTTTGGTGTAGTAGATGAGTCAGTTTGGACAGACCCTGTTTTGGTCGCACCGGTTTTTTGCCCAACAATGATCGTCATATACATCTTCTTATCATCCGGAATGAGAATAGTTTCCCCATCTACAATATCAATAATTCCCACAAAATTATCTTTTGAGCGAGTAACAACTTTGCTGACATTACCAACTTTTTGTTTGGTGCCACGTATAATTTTTTCGCTCACAGTAAATTCTACAGTGTCACCATTCAGTGCTGTATTCAAATTACCCTCTTCAATATAAATAGAATCTTTCTTTGGATCTGGATCGTCAATATAACCAGCACCTTTGCGGGTAGTGGAAATGACACCTGTTAGAGCGTGCTGTTTGGGCTTAGTGGCAGCATTAGCAGCGCCATTTGAGCGTTTTACGTTAGCAAATTGATTTTTATTTGGTCTTGGAGGCACGAGGATGAGTGTAACATTTATATTGACCTTTAGCTACTTTTATGCCAATGTGACGTCAGACAACGTTATTTTCGCAAAACAATTCAACAAACAACCTGACAAAAACTGGAGATCAAATGCATGTAAAAAAGAAACACGTGCTTCAAGACGACAATATCTTGAAGTATTTTGGTTCACAGTTGATCTCGCTTACGGGATCAATGATGCAAACGGCGATTCTTTCGCTGGCAATAGTTGCCAAGGTTGGAGCAGAAAAAGCTCCACCGCTAATCGGCAATATGCTAGCGTATGGTCTGATACCTGGCGTATTCTTGGCACTGCCAGCTGGATTGCTACTTGACTCATCATCGAGCAAGCGCCTGGTATTACAAATTACTGCCATCTTTGGAATTGCAGTGGCCTTGGTATTTGCCTTCTTGGCACGAGGAAACCTCGTGCACATCAGTATGTGGCAAATAAATGCGCTGGCATTGTTCATGGGTTTCATAAATGCAGTCGATGGTGTTGGCAGAAATGCCATTATCAAAGACGCAATCAGGGATCCATCTCATGGTCGTGCTGCAGCGATCTATTTCACTTCGCTGTACACATTCGGGCAAGTGCTCGGAAATGGTACGGCAGGTTATCTGGTTCTCTCTATCGGTTACTCATGGAGTTTCACGATCAATGCCCTTTCGTTTGTGGTGTTGATTATTGGATTAGCCAAAATGGACTTCTCACACGTTGAGAAGAAAACAAAGGCTGATATTCGTGAGCTATTGAAAAAAGGGTGGCATGAAATAATCCAAAGCAAGATTATTCGTATTTGTATAATCTTGGCCGGTGTCATCGTAATCTTTGGATTCTCATACAACGGGCTATTAGCCATCGTTGCAAAAACAATGTTTGGAGGTGGACCAAAAGAGTACAGCAAGCTAGCTATGGCTGGAGGTATGGGTTCTCTAACCGGAATCATCCTTGCTGCTGTGATCGAAGGGCGTACACCAAAAACTCTCTTAGTTGGAGGATGCCTACTTACAGGAACAAGTCTTATGCTTTTCCCGTATTGTCACAGCCTTCATGTGGCACAAGCACTGTTGTTCTGTTGTGGTTTTGGTTTTATGATCAGCTTCTCCACAGTTCGTTCGGAGATTCTACACCACACATCACGACCACTCGTGAGCGTAGTGCTCGGCTTCACCTTCATTGCATTCTACGGCGGAATGGCTGGAGGCTTCTCTGCTGCTGGTTACCTAGCCAAACAATTTGGCTGTCCAAATGTAATGGCGGGATGTGGATTCATACTTGTAGTCACTGGAACAATTGCTCGGTTCTTACCGGGTATTTCGGAAATTGGTGCTCCGGTTCCAGTAACTACTCCATCAACTGTGCCGACAGTAACATTGGCACAAGAAAAAATTCAGGCTTGAACTTAACTGTTCCAAGCCATCGTCGCACTTTCTCCTTACGGGGACTGTGCGATTTTTATTTTTAAAAAATCTTTTATAAAAAGATACGGAAAAATGGGCAGAAAAAATACCGCTCAAATCATAATGCGGTATTGATAACACTGTGTAGAGACCTGTCAATCTGAATGCGTGTGCTGAGGAAAAGGAAACCTCACAAGCTTGGTATCCGGAGTCAGTAAATACATAACATTCAAACGATCACATTCAGTCGGAATGGCTTTACGTACAACCTCAACAATCAAGCCTTCCAGCATCGCGATCCTGTTAGTAGAATCCCTTCGAATTGCGATACAGTTGCTCAGAAAATCTTCGGCGGAGCCAGACGTATCTTTGATAACCATGAAACCAACATTCTCATCATCTGGAATTCCTGACCTTTCATTTTCGATCTCAATCAAGGCCATAAGACGAGCAATTTTCATGATTTCATTATCCGGAAGATTTTTTGAAATGATCTCACCTTCAAGCTGTGGACCAAGTACTATACAAGCCGGAATTCCTGGTACTTCTTCTTCCTCGTTCAAAATTGCTAACAATGTCGCCAGAAAATTCATTTTCTATTTCCTTTACAATTGATTGTTTTTATTCCTCCCCGAGTCTCATATTCTAGATTGGATACTACACCCACATAGACCAAAGTCAAACGTTTCAAAAATAAGTTATACTAATAACAGAAACTAGTCAGCTGGTACGAAAATCAACCAGTCTCTAACAATAAAAAGGATCATAATGGTCACTATAAACTCAGTTATCTGGATCGTGATCACAGTGATCACGACAATTCTCTACACTTCAACCATGGAATGGCTACTACACAGGTTTGTCATGCACAAGCCAGTGAAGATTCGGTTACTTTGGAAAACTTATACATTCCAATATCCATTCCAAGCACACGCAGTTGTTCACCACGGCATCTTCAAGGCTGATAGTACGTACCACCTGAGAATAAACCATGATATTGATAAGAAAACAATTCCTATGGCTTGGTGGAACGGTCCACTGCTCACAGTGATCGGCACAGTACCATTTGTGATCCTGAGCATGCTTCTCGGGTTGTGGATCAATCCATGGCTGATAATCGTCACGGCTGGATGCACCATATTCACTTACTACTGTACTTACGAGTACATTCATTGGTGCATGCACTTGCCGAAAAAGCGTAGGATTGAACAACTTGGTGTATTCTATTTCTTGAATGGACACCATCTCCTTCATCATCGGAACATGGGTAAGAATTTCAATGTCGTCTTACCTTTCGCCGACTGGCTATTCGGCACACTGATCGTACGCTCAACACTTCGCTTTCCTCAAGCGTCAGGACCTTCGGTCCCTGACGTACAACCAGAAGTAAAACTGCTTGATTAAAATCGAATACCAGAATCTCAGCCGTCCGGAAAAATTTCCGACGGCTTTTTCTTTTGTAAAAATTATGATTCTTTTACACTCCAGAGTCTTCTGCCTTTCTCTTAATCAACCATAAAATAAATAGGATGATTAATATAATGAGCAAGAGTATCGAAAAACCAAAAAGTTCATTGTAAGTTGGAAAACCAGATGCTGCTATGGCGGCCAACAAGGAGTTTATAGTAGAAGTAGCTTGAGTCGGTCCTAATGCTGTTGTACTAGTGGCAAAGGAACTTTCTGTAGAACTTCCTGTGGTTGTACCATTTCCGTTAGCGATAGGGTTTCCTATTGAAAACTTATTTCCATAAATATAAGTCTCTGGGATAACAGATGTTGAACTCGTTCCAAGATTACCACCAGATGTTGTCGTGGTAGATACATTACTGTATTTACACAGAGAAGGGTTGCTGGTTGCAAAATATTCATAATTTAGAGCTTTTGGATCTTTACAACCATAATGTGCAACACCTCCACCGCCACTACTACCACCTCCACCAGATGTTATCACTGTAGTTGAGATACCAGTCGACAAAGCACCAGTCACTTCTGATGCCAATGCCTTGTCATTCAAGAAAATAAATACCAAAAACAGTGTGGCTGGAATGATTATAATTTTTAAAATTGATTTATTCATAATAGTTTAATTGGTGGTGCCACTACTTGTAGTTGTATTACTATCCATACTTGAAGTTACTGGTGCAGAAGCAGGTGCAGGATCACTCACTGGTACTGAAACTGGATCTGGAGCAGGTGCTGGACTAGGAACTGGGTCTGCAACAGAAGTTATGGTTGGACTAGACGTTGGTGTCAAATCACTTGAAATTATATTTAACGTTGAAATTACTGGCTCTTCGGTTGCTTGTGTTGATGTTGAAATATTTGAAGTTGTTGAAGCAGTTACTATATCGGTAGATGTGGAGCTATTAGAAGAAGCAACGCCCGCCGATGTATCAATTGTTGTTGTACTTATACTATCCGTTGTTGTGCCAGTACTTGTACTTACAGTATTCGTGGTTGTACCAGTAGTTGTTCCAACCGTTGTGTGATCTGTACCTGGACCACTTAAAATGGTCGTATCTATTGTAGTAGTGGCCGTTGAGGTTCCATTATCTGTACACGTGTGGCCTGGTGAAGAGATAGAGATTGTAATTGGATTACTATTTGCTGTGCTTACATAGCCATTGTCTGTGAGGTATCTAAATTCATATGTACCAGCTTGTGCAGGGGCAAGAGTTGTGAAAATCCCTGCTGTTTTACCATTGGTGTATGTCCATGTTCTGTACATAGTATTAGAATCTGTAGTTTTGAACAATCCAATCCAATCTGTTGTATGCGAACTTCTTGTAGTAGGAGCCGACCAAGTAAGAGACATCAAAGAACCCGGTGTCGTTGAAGCCGAAGTGGCAACCATAGAGTAAGTAGTAGTTGCTGTAGTCGTGCCTGTGCCACTACCAATGTCACCTGTACCACCAGTAGTTGTGGCAGTTGAAGTTCCTGTACCTCCAGATATATCTGCAGAAACAATCATAAGAGGTGCACAATTCACAATTGTCATACTGTCAGGAGATGTTCTCAAACTCACAGCGACAGATGCTGTCTCTGTACCGGTAGCATTAGAATAACCTTTAATAACAAACGGAGCGATTCCTGAAATTCCATCTGTACCAGACCAAGAATAATTGAAACTTCCAAGCCAAGTCGACTCATTAGAATCTGAAGGAAGTGATCCAACATTATTTATTCCAATAGCCCAAAATACTACAGAATTAGGAGTTGTAGTTGAAATGATGTGCCAAGAAGTATCAGTTGGATAACAAGATCCTCCACTCAAAGTAGTAGTTGCTGTTGTCGTACCTATACCATCACATAAGCCCACATCGTCCGCATCGCCATCGCCACAAGTACCAATAACACCTGTTGAAACAACAACAGGATTACTTGTGGCAACTGCTGTATAGCCATTGTCTGTGAGGTATCTAAATTCATATGTACCAAGTGTGCGAGGAGCCGTGACAGTAAAGGTGCCAGTTGTGGTACCACTTGTGTATCTCCATGTTCCATATGATGTATTAGCATCACCAACCTTGAAGATGGAGATCCAGTCCAAACGATGTGTACTTCTAGAAGAAGGTGCTGACCATGTAAGGGTGATTGTGTCACCTGGTGATACAGCAGTAGGTAATGCCACCATTGAATAGGTAGAAGTGCTAGTAGAAGAAGCGAGGATAAAGTTGGCAACTAGAGTACGGTTGGTGTCAGCAGTAAATGTATATGTGGTTGAAGCGGAGACTTGTGGTCCACCAGTCCAATTGACGAAGTTGTAACCTGAGCTAGGAGTAGCAGTGACAGAGACTGAAGCACCGGCATCAAATACTCCTCCACCTACTGCTGTACCACCGATTGTTGGGTTGGCAGAAGTAGTGATTGAATATGTCGTCGTACCTGTGCCACCACCTGTTGAAACAACAACAGGATTACTTGTGGCAACTGCTGTATAGCCATTGTCTGTGAGGTATCTAAATTCATATGTACCAAGTGTGCGAGGAGCCGTGACAGTAAAGGTGCCAGTTGT
>Ga0118677_10001705_pt1 | contig 45858 bp, 35 predicted proteins | sample AliMusrvi5mmetaG_FD_86154 | JGI IMG/M metagenome (GOLD analysis project Ga0118677, IMG submission 86154) | reverse complement strand
GTCTTCGATGGCGCAGCGCTGGTCGGCGGTCTCGGTGTAGTGAAACGAGCGCTCGAACTCCCACATCCAGCGGGTGTCGGGCGGGTGGGCGAAACCCGGCTCGGTTTGGCGCTCGGCCTGGACGCGCAGGAGTTGCGCCGCGTAATCCAGGATGGATTTTTCCGCGGCCTTGCGGGCGGTTTTCCACGCGGCGCCGCCGAGCCGGTTGAGGTCCGGGGTTTTGCCGCCGAGTCCAACATACTTGCCGACGAGGTGGGCTTGTTCGAGCGGGACGTAGAGGTGCACGCCGTCGCGGTATTCGAGGATGAGTTCGTCGCCCTCGGCGCCCGCCTGGATGCCGCGGAATCTGGCAATGCCGTATTCATAGTGGACGACCAGGTCGCCTTCCTGCATTTCCTCGACGGTGGCGCGGGCGTGGGCGGCGCGGGCTTTGTCGAGGGTCGAGCGGCGGGCCATGCCCGGCGCGCGGTAACGCCCGAAAAGCTCCGACGAGGACAGCACGGCGAGTTGGATGACGGGAATGGTGAAGCCGGCTAACAACTCGCCGCGGATCGGGATCAGGCCGAGGTCGCGTTCGAGCTGTTTGCCGGCGAGTTCGGCGAAGCGGTCCTCCTCGCCTTTGTTGCCGAACGCCATCGCCACCTCCCAGCCCTCGCGTTGCCACTCGTTGAGTTGGCGGAAAAACCGCTCGCGGCGGGCTTCCTCGAGAATGAAATCCCCCGCCTCGAAACTGCCAAACGGACTGCCAAAACAGGCCAGCGAAAAATCCTCCGTGCTGTTGAACTCAGCCGCATCCTCCAGAATCCGCACGTCCGGTCGCGCAAGATCCGTGTTGAACGAAACCAACAGGTCGCCGGAGCGCCGGTAGTTGGCCACCGTGGCCTCCACCGAGGGCTCGGCCAGCAACAAATCCGCTTCTAACAACTTTGTGGTGGATGCCTGGGAATCCAGATCGAACTCGCGGACGGATTCCAGCGCGGTGTCGAAAAACTCAAGGCGCAGCGGCCTGGGCGCCTGCCATGCGAAAAGATCGAGGATGCCGCCGCGCACGGCAAACTGGCCGCGCGCGGCCACGCTGGGGACGCGCTCGTAGCCACTGTCTGTTAGAGTGGCGGCCAGCGCGGCCGGATCGAGTTGGGACCCGGGAGTCAGCGGCGTGCGGCTGGCACGCAGGGCGGCGGGCGAGGGGGCCTTGTCGGCGAATGCATCGCTGCCGCACACGACCACGCATTGCTCGGCGCGGGCGAGGATTTCTAACACGGAAAACCACTCGGCGGCGGATTCGGGGTCGGCGATGGTGCCCTCGTCGGTGGCGGCCGGACCTTCGGGCAGAACCAGCGCGGTGACACCCCAGAGTTCGAGTTCGGCGGCTAGGCGCTCGCGGTGGCGCGGCAGATCGCAAACCAACCACAGCCGGGATTTTTTCCGCTGTTTGGCGGCCATCGTCACAAGTGCGGCAAGAAACCCGTGCGAGGCTTCCGCGGCATGGTCGAACACGACCTCCCCCGCACCGGTGGCCAACGGGGCCAGGCGCGCGGTGAATTCCGGGTGGTTCACGGCCCGGCAAAGCCAGCCGTGGATGCGAGGGTCCGAATGGGCCACGCCAGATTCCTATGCCAGATCGGCGTGCCCCGCAAGCGGCAACGGCTTCCCATGGCGCGGGCATGCTGCCCAATACTGTTTACTTAGCACTTTGGGTTGTTTGAAAAGAGGCTCCGGTCAGGATGCCCGGGCCACGTGGCGCGGGCATCCTGCCCGCCGCCTCTTCCTGTCTCATTTCTGCATCGCCTAAGTCAACAGGATTGGGCATGCTGCCCAATCCTGTTTTCTTGAAAAGTCCGGACAAGCCGCGGGGCTCAGGCCCCGCCCATTCTCAGCACCAGGCAATCGTAGACGGTGCGGTCGGGTTGGTAATTGGCGACCGAGCGCAATAGAATCTGCACGCCCGCGTGTTCGGAACGGCCGTGGGCTTCCAAATCGGTAGGCACATGCTCCGCGCCGTCGATCATGCGCACCAGTTCGCGATCCTGGCCGAGAACCAGGGGCTTGTGGCCGGGCACCGCGACGATGAGCACCGGCACCAGGCGCGAGGCGATCTCGGCCGGCACTGCCGGCACCCGGTCGCCAACCGCCGCGTGTTTCACCTCCAACTGGATCATCCGCGCCCGCGCGTCCGGCGCCATCGACTCAAGGGCCGCGCTGATCGCGTCGAGCAGCCGGTGGCGCACCTCGGACAAGTCCGTCAACGACGGCAAGGCCTGCATGGATGGCATGGTTTCGATGGCCTTGGCCAGCGATGAGATCTCCTTGAGATAGGAGTTCTTCTGTCCGTTAGGCACGAAATATAACACCACGAGATGCACCGGCTTGCCGTCCGGCGAGCCGTAGTTGATACCTTCCGGACTCCAGCCCACGGAGCAGAGCAGTTCTCCATCCGAATCCGAACGCGCGTGCGGGCAAGCCCAGCCTTTGCCGATGCCGGTGTTGTGGAGACGCTCGCGCTCAAGCACGATCTCCGTGATGCCGCCTTCGCCCCCGATGTCCGGAATCGCCTCGATGAGGGTCGCCAGATATTCCAGGGATGTCTCCTTGTCGTTGTCAGGCAGCTCGATGAGGCGGCCTTCCTGTAGCGCGGTGAGCAGGCTTTTCATGTCAATCTATCCCGTATTTGTTGTGAAACCAGACCTTCACATGGTGGGTCATGAAGGAATAACAAAGTAAAAAGCCGCCGATCCAGTACCAATAACTGACGGGCAGCGGCACGAAGCCGAAGTAAGCGGCGAACGGCGAGTATGGAAGCCAGGCCCCCGCCGCCATCACGAGGACCGTGGTGGTCAGCAAGAAGGGACTGGCAAGGCTTTGGAAAAACGGCAGCTTGCGGGTGCGGATGATATGCACGATGAGCGTCTGGGTGAGAATCGACTCCACAAACCAGCCGGTGTGGAACAGGTTCTCATAATGGATCCTGTCCACCGCGCTGGTGCCCGGCGTATCGAACAGGTTGCATTTGAAGACATAGAGCATCAGGAAAAACGTGGCATAATCGAACAGCGAACTCATCGGCCCGATGCACAACATGAAGCGCCGGATGTTGCCGATGTTCCACTTGCGCGGAGTGGTTAGATATTCCTCGTCCACCTTGTCCGACGGGATGCCGACCTGCGAGGCGTCGTAGAGCAGGTTGTTGAGCAGCACCTGGATCGGCGCCATCGGCAGGAAGGGCAGGAACCAACTGCCGCCGACCACGCTGAACATGTTGCCGAAATTCGAACTCGCGCCCATCCGGACGTATTTGATGATGTTACCGAACACCTTGCGGCCTTCGATAATCCCTTCCTCCAGCACCACCAGGCTCTTTTCCAACAGAATCACATCGGCGCTTTCCTTCGCCACGTCCACCGCGGTGTCCACCGAGATCCCGACGTCCGCCACCCGCATCGAGGGCGCGTCGTTGATCCCGTCGCCCATGTAGCCGACGACGTGGCCACGCTTTTGCAGCGCGATGATGATGGATTCCTTCTGGGTCGGGGACAGCCGGGCGAACACATGGTGTTTCTCGGCCAGCTCGCCGAGTTGCTCCTCGTCGAGCCCGAGCAGTTGATCGCCGACAATGACTTCCTCGCCGCTGAGGCCGACTTCATTGCAGATCTTGCGGGTCACCAGCGCGTTGTCGCCGGTTAGGATCTTGGTGGAGACGCCAACCTGCTTGAGCAGCGAGATCGCCTTGGCGGAGGAGTCCTTCGGCGGATCGAGGAACGCGATATATCCCAACAGAATGAGGTCGCCTTCGTCCGCCACCGAAAACACCTGCTTGCTGCGTGGAAACTCGCGGTAGGCGATTGCCAGCACGCGGTAGCCGTCGCGGCTCAACGCCTCATATTCCTCCAGCAGGTCGTTCTTGATCAGGTCGATGATGAGATGAATCTCGTCATCCACCTGGTAATGCGTGCAAACGTTGAAGACATCCTCCACGGCACCCTTGCAGATGAGCACGTGGTCGCCCTCGTAATCGACCACCACGGACATGCGCTTGCGCTGGAAGTCGAACGGAATCTCATCGACCTTGTTGCAGCCGCGCTCCACGTCGAGTTCGGTGTGGCGCAGGATCGAACGGTCTAGCAGGTTGTGCAGGCCCGTCTGGAAATAGCTGTTCATGTAGGCGTAGCGCAGCACGTCCTCGCTGTCGCGGTTGGTCACGTCGACGTGTTTCTCCAGAATCACCCGGTCCTGGGTGAGGGTGCCGGTCTTGTCCGTGCAGAGGATATCGATGGCGCCGAAGTTTTGGATCGCGCTGAGGCGCTTGACGATGACCTTCTTGCGGGACATGGCGATCGCGCCTTTGGATAGATTCACCGTGACGATCATCGGCAACATTTCCGGAGTGAGGCCGACCGCCACGGACAGCGCGAAAAGCAGGGCTTCCGCCCAGTTGTGGGAATGCAGGCCGACGATGAGGAACACCACGGAGGTCATCACCACCATGAAGCGGATCATCAGCCAGGTGAAGCCGGCGATGCCCCGGTCAAAACTCGTTTGGACCCGCTGGCCGGAGAGTTTTTCCGAGATCGAGCCGAACTGGGTCATGCGGCCGGTGTTGACCACCACGCCGCGGGCGGTGCCGCTCAGCACGTTGCTGCCTTGGAAACAGGCGTTGGGCAAATCAATGATGCCGTGCCCCGTCACCACGGCCTGCCCGGCGTGTTTTTCCACCGGCATCGACTCGCCGGTGAGCGACGCCTGGCTAACGAAAAAGTCCTTGGCATTGATCAGGCGCAGATCCGCCGGGATCAGCGAACCGGCTCGCAACACCACAAGATCACCCGGCACCACGGCGAAAATCGGCAGTTCCGCCTCGATGCCGTCCCGCATCACCAGACAGTTGGCGCTGACCATCGCCTGCAGGCGTTCCACCGCCTTGCTCGAGCGGCTTTCCTGCAGATGGGCGAGCACCACGCTGAGCACCAACATGGCGCCCACCACCACCGCCGAGCGAAGGTCGCCCATCGCTAGCGAAACCCCGCAGATCACCAGCAACTGGATCACCAGCGGATTGCGGCAGCGCTCGGCCAACTCCACCAGCAGCCCGACGCGCTTCTTGGCGCCCAGATCATTGCGGCCATGCAGGTGGAGGGCGGTTTCCGCCCGCTCCCCGGTCAGGCCAGCCTCGGTGACGTCATAGCGCTTCAGTGCCTCCTCCGCGCTCAGTGCGCAAATCTCGCCGAGTTGCTTCTGTTGCTCGGAAACTTGGGCCAATTCCGTCTGCGCGGCCTTGAGAAAGACCGCCGGATGAATTTTTTCCAAAACCGTGCGAAACATGGATAAACCAGCGTGTAATGTTTTCTTCCTTGCCAGCAACCCCAGCGCCGGGAATCGGCGGAGAGCCACAGCCGCGCGGGAATTGCACCCGATCCCCTTTCTCGGGGCAACCCTCATTTCTGCCCCGCCCCAATAATCTCCCACTTGGGATCGATCGGAAGGAGCGGGGATCAGGAGCCTTTCGGATGCCCTGTGGCACGCCGCCTGCCAGGGTGTCGCTTGAGCGGGTGGAAATCTCACCCTTGGGAAGATCTTCCTGTTTGGCGCCCTAAAGCCGCCCGCCGGCAAAGCCGCCGTGCCGTTCCATGAAGCACGCCGGAAATCCCGTTGCTGATCGGCACCAGGACATTGTCCTCACATGAATTTGTGCTCCAACTCCATGATGTCGCGATACAGCACCACGCCGTGGATCACACTTTCCGCATCGACCACCGGCAGGGCGGAGAAACCGTACCGGGTGAATTTCTCCTTGGCCTCTCCAATCGAATCCGCTGTGTCAATGCTGATGACCTGGGTCGTCATGATCTCCGCCAAAGGGGTGCCTTGTCCGGCCATCAGGATCTCGGGAAGATTCACCACTCCCTTGAGTTGTTCGTCATGATCCACCACATAGATATAATCGAGCACATCCGAGTCCCGGCCGAACTCGCGATACGCCCCGATGACCCCGTCCACAGGCGTTTCCGGCAGGAACCTGATGAACGAATCGGTTGTTAGATTAGTGATCAGTTCCTCCTGGTTTTCCATCAGCGCCTCGATCTTGTCCGTCGCGTCATGCTCCATCAGGTCGAGGATCTCATCGGCTTGCGATGCGGGAAGGACCGAGAGAACATCGGCGGCCTGGGCCGGTGTCATTTCATCGATCAGATCGGCGACTCGCTCCTTGTCCATCGATGAAATCAGGCTGCGCTGCACGCGCGGCTCCATTTCCTCGAGGGTGTCGGAGGCCTGCTCGGTCTCCAACTCGCTGAAGATGGCCAGCCGCTGTTCTTCGGAGAGTTCCTCCAGAATGTCGGCCAGGTCGACCGGATGGATCTCCGGCAGCGTCTCCTTGAGAATGGTTAGCTGGACGTTGCCCTTGAAACTGCCGATCTTCTCCGGCAGGCGCGCGACATAGGTCCAAGGAATGGTCTCCTTCCTCAGCATCTCGGCCAGATGAAACACAAACCGTGCCACATACCGCAATCCCAGCCGCTTGAGCAGGCCGTACCGGCTGAAGTCCACGTCCGTGGCATACAAGCGCCCGCTGCGCAGCACCAGTTTCACATCATAGACGACGTCGATCTCATTGCCCTCCAGGTCGATGACCTTCTTGTCCAGGATATGATCCTTGAGAAGCACCTGGTTCTCCCCGGGCTCGCCCTCGAAGGATTCAAGCGAGTCTATGGCGAGTTCGACGGCATCCCGGCTCACATCGCCGACCCGGTCCAACGGGACCAACAGCGCCTTGTGGCCAAAGGGGCGGTTGACAATGATATGGGTCACCTCAGCGACCTTTTCGTGCTCGAAAATCAGCAGGTCGTACAGCTTGCCGATTTTCTTTCCGCGGAACCGCACCGGGGTGCCGATCATATCGCTCAGGAAGAAGACCGGATCACCCTGTTCCGAGGCCGTGTTTGTATCGTTGGTTTGCATGGCACGCCTCGTTTCAGAGCAGGGTTATGAATTTGTAGAACAAAAGCCCGACCAGAAAGATCAGATAGAACCGCAGGAACAGCAATGAAATCCGCACCCATCTGGACATCTCCACATTGGGCTTGGCGTATTTCCTGTTGATCTGGTGGATCTTGGCGAAGTTGTGTGATAAAAAGTTCCGCAGCATGGCTCACCTCCTACTTGAACAGGGTTGGAAACAGGGTGCTGATCCCGTACAGGGTTGATAGCACAACGATCACCACCACGATGGATATGTTGACGACATTCTGCCAGAGCGAATTGGTATATTCGCCCATGGTTTTCTTGTTGTTGAGGAGCAGGATCAGAAAGACCAGGGCCGCAGGCAGCAGCGTGACCGCGATCACTTGCACGAACAGGGTGATGAGCACCAGCGGCGCCTTGGGGATCAGCACGACAGCGGCGGCGGTGATCAGCGTGAAGAAGTAATTGGCGTAAAACCAGGGAGCCTCGCGGATCTTGTGATTGAGCGAATGCGCCCAGCCGAACACTTCGCCAAACGCCCAGGAACTGGCCAGGGAGATGCAGATCGCCCCCAACAGGCCGGCATCGAACAGCCCGATTGCCATGAAGGTGCCGACGTATTGGTTCTTCCCCATCAGCAACCTCGAGGCCTGCGCCGCATCATCGATCTCGACCCCTTGGAACACCGTGCCCATCAGGATGACGATAAAGACGGCGACGACCACCGTCATCACCGAGCCAACCAGCGTGTCCAGCCTGCCCCAGGGAATGTCCTTTTCCTTCATGCCCTTGTCGACCACGGCGCTCTGCTGGAAAAACAGCATCCAGGGGGCAATGGTGGTGCCGATGTTGGCCATCAGGATGAAGAAAAGATTGTTAGTCAGTCCGCCCGGCAGGTTGGGAATCAGGCCCTGGCCGACAATCTGGGAGACCGAGGGTTTGACCATGAATGCCGCGGGGATGTAGATCAGGTTGACGGCACAGAAGACCAACGCGATTTTCTCCCAGGTCCAGTAGCGTCCGTTGAGCACCATGATTCCCATCAGGATGCAGACGATGATCACAGTCAGATAGGGCGGGATGCCGAAAATCATCAGTGCGGAGGTCATGCCGATGAACTCGGTGACAAGCGTCAGCCAGTTGACCAGCGCCAGGTCCAGCAGCGAGAACCAACCCCAGAAGGCCCCGAAGCCGGCGAAGATCGCCTCGGCATGGCCGCGCTTGGTGACCGCGCCCAAGCGGACGGTCATTTCCTGGACATAATAGGCCACCGGGATGAGGAGCAGCAGGAACCAGATCAGGTGGTAGCCATATTTGGCACCGGTGGCGGCGTAGGTGGTGATTCCGCCGGCGTCATTGTCGGCAACCATGACCACAATTCCCGGACCGGAGAGAATGAAGAAGAGCGAGATGGCCTTCCACAGCCTGCGGAATTTGTAATAGATGTTTGGGAGATTGAACATGGCCGATGTCTCCCTTCAATCCATTTGCGTGGTGGCAGCGGGTGGGATTGCCGCAGGGCGCGTCGCGCTTCGTTTCGGGCTCCTGCCGTGATTCGACCGGACGGTGTTTCGGTGGCAGCGGAAAGCCGGAAGCGCCCTGCGGGAGTGTTCCCGAGGGAAATGGGGGATTGGGCGGAATTCACGGGGCAAAATCACTGCGCCGGGACCGTAGCCAACCATGCCGTGGTGCCAAGCAAATTGTCGCCACGTTCGCCTGCGCTTGAGTCCGAATGAACCGTCTCTCAAGGAGTCGGCTGGCAATCCTCGGCAGGCGCTCCACCGCCTTGCCATGCCAATACCGTGTGTTTGGGCCTTTCGAGTCCGGCCCGGCGAAGGTCGGCGCCGGGCCGAATGCCCGCCCCATCCGTGGCCCGGGCATTCGGCCGGGCTGAGCCATCGAACCGGAGATGGAATGCGCAAGAAATGCCAAAATGGGATTGCCAAAGCCGTCGATAACCGTAAGAACGCCCCCCGGCAGACAGGCTCGCGGGCTGACGACGGCAATGAAAATGAATCAATTGAATAAGGAAGTGGCAAAAGGAGGCACCGCGTGAGAGTGCCCGCGTTGATTGCTTTGGTGATGGCGGCATCGGCGTCGTGCGGTTGGGCTGCCGAGGCGCCTAACAGGTCGCTGCTCGCCCCCGAGGCCCTGCCGCGCCTGCCCCAGCGCCTGGTGGAACTGGGTCTGGAGGCCCTCAAGGCCCCGGACTGGCTGGTTGCCATCGGCTCGTTCGCGGCGGCCGCCGGCACGGTGGTGGCCGTTTTTCTAACGGCGTTCGCGCTGCTGTCGCTGATTGAACGCAAGACGCTGGCCCGCATTCAGAATCGCATTGGCCCGAACCGCGCCGGTCCGTTCGGCCTTCTCCAACCGGTGGCGGATGGGATCAAGATGCTGACCAAGGAGGACATTGTGCCGACCAAGTCCGAGTGGTTCCTGCATTTGTTAGCGCCGGTGATGATCGTGATCCCGTCGATCCTCGCGCTGGGCGTGATTCCCTATGGCCGCGAGTGGGTCCCGGTGGACTTGCCACTCGGCTTGTTGTTCTTTTTCGCGGCGGGCACCATGACCGAGCTTGCGGTCTTCATTGCCGGCTGGGCCAGCGGATCGAAGTTCCCAATGTTAGGGGCGATGCGGGCGATCTCACAGATGGTGAGTTACGAACTGCCCCTGATCATTTCCGCGACGAGCGTGGTGATGCTCTCAGGCACCCTGTCGCTTTCCGGCATCGTGGAGGCCCAGGCGGGCTTCCATCTCGGTTTCATTCCCGCCTGGTATATTCTAACTCCCTGGGGCTTCGTGGCGGGTGTCATCTTCCTGATTGCCGGCAACGCGGAGTCCAACCGCTGCCCCTTCGACCTGCCGGAAGGCGAGTCGGAAATCGTCGCCGGGCACATGACCGAGTATTCCGGTTTCAAGTACGCGCTGTTTTTCATGGGCGAGTATCTCGGACTGTTCGCCATTTCCGGATTGGGCATCACCCTGTTCCTCGGCGGCTGGCAGCCGCCCTTGCCCGGCTTGGGTTTTGTGCCGTCCTGGATCTGGTTCTTCGGCAAACTCGCCGCGGTGATCTTCTTCTTCCTGTGGGTGCGCGGCACCTTCCCGCGTGTTAGAATCGACCAATTGATGCGCTTCGCCTGGCTTTGCCTCATTCCCGTGTCGCTGCTCACGCTGCCGGTGGCGGCCATCTGGCAATATTCGGGCAAGGGCGCGCTGGGTTGGTTGCTGTGTTCCGCGATCCTGCTGGTCCCCTTCATCATCCTCACCGTCCGTTTCAACCGCCGCATGGCCACCAACAACCGCCGCTACACTTTCGCCGAATGATTCCGCTGCTCATTCTATCTCCTCTGATTCTCCTCGCCGCGCTGGGCGCGGTGTGGAAGGCGCGTCCGGTGCACGCGGCGTTGCTGTTAGCTCTGACGCTGGCACTGGTCGCCGTGTTCTATCTCACCGTGGGCGCCGAGTTTGTCGGCTTGGTGCAATTCATGGTCTATGTTGGCGGGGTGGCCATTCTGATCGTCTTCGCGCTGCTGATCACCCGTCCGGGCGATGAAGCGGCGGAAGTCGCCCGCCGCCCGCGCTCGCTCGCCCTCGGCCTGTCCTGCGTGGCGCCGGTGCTGGGCCTGCTGCTGTACGCGTTTTCCAAAGGGCTGCCGGTGGATGTGGCCGGGGAAACCAATCCGCCCCTGCCGGTCAAGGCGGTGGGCATGGAGCTGTTCGGAAACGCGGTGCCCGCCGTGCTGGCGGTGGCCGTGTTGCTCACCGCCGTGCTGATTGGCGCCGCGCTGTTTGCCCGCGATCCCGGCAAGAAACCCGAACCCCCTATCGGTTGATGACTCCGCTTCCCCTGTTGCTGACGCTCTCGGCGCTGCTGTTCACGCTCGGCTTGTTCGCGGTGCTCACCCGGCGCAATGCGATTCTGATTTTGGTCGGCATCGAACTCATGCTCAACGCAGCCAACATCAACTTCATCGCCTTCTGGCGTTATGGCCCTCCGGATGTTGATCTAACAGGACCGTTGTCCGTGGTGTTTTCCATCGCCATCGCGGCTGCGGAAGCCGCCGTGGGGCTGGCCATCATCCTGATGGTCTTCCGCCACACCCGTTCCACCGATCTCAACCGCCTCGACTCCCTCCATGGCTGAAGCGCTCTCACCCCATCTTCCGTGCCTGCTTTGGCTGGTGCCGCTGCTGCCGCTGCTGGCGGGCGGTATCACCGCGTTCATGCCCGACCGAATGGGCCGGCAGGCATCCTGGCTGGCGCTCGGAGCGTTGTTCGTTTCCTGTGGAATCGCGCTGGCGGCGCTGGCCTGCATGCTGGTGCCGGTGCACGAGCCGGTTTCCCACGCGGTCTTCACACCGATCACCTGGTTCAGCTTCGGGGACGTGGCGTTGAAGGTGGGATTGGTGTTGGATCCGCTGAGTGCGGCCATGGGCGCGATGGTTTCGTTTGTCGCGTTCTGGATTTTCCTCTACAGCACCGGATACATGAAGAGCGAGGCCCGCTTCGGCCGTTTCTTCTGCTTTCTCTCGTTGTTCTCCGGCGCGATGTTGTTGGTGGTCTATTCCAACAGTTTGTTGTTGTTGTTCATGGCTTGGGAACTGGTCGGCCTCGCCTCGTATTTGCTCATCGGGTTTTATTTTGAGAAACCCTCGGCGGCGGCGGCGGCGCAGAAGGCGTTCATCACCACCCGCGTGGGCGACATGGCGTTTTTCCTCGGCATGATCTGGCTCTATGGCCAAACCCACACGCTGTTGTTTTTCAATGATGGCAAAGGTTTGTTAGAAACCGGCGCGCTCGGCTCCCTGGCGGGCGTCACCACGGTCGGCGGCCTGACGGTTTCGGCGGCGGCGGCGTTGCTGCTGCTGGTCGGGGCGATGGGCAAGTCCGGCCAAGTGCCGTTGCACACCTGGCTGCCGGACGCGATGGAAGGCCCGACACCGGTCTCCGCGCTGATCCATGCCGCGACGATGGTCGCGGCCGGCGTGTTCCTGGTGGCCCGCACCCATCCGATTTTCATGAACAGCGGCGCCACCGGCCTTCCTCTAACAGCCACCGCGTGGATCGGCGGGATCACCGCGCTGTACGCCGCCTGCGTGGCGCTCGGGCAGAATGACATCAAGCGCATCCTGGCCTACTCGACTGTCTCGCAACTCGGTTTCATGATGGTGGCGCTGGGCACCGGCGGCGTGGCGGCGGCGATGTTCCATCTGATAGCACATGCGTTTTTCAAGGCCTTGTTATTCCTATCCGCCGGTTCGGTGATTCATGGTTGCCACGACGAGCAGGACATCCGGCGCATGGGCGGCCTGGCCAAGGCGATGCCGAAAACCTTCATCACCTATGCCGTCGGCATGATGGCGCTGGCCGGTTTCCCGTTTGTATTCTCCGGCTTCTGGAGCAAGGAAGCCGTGCTGCACAGCGCTGAAACCTGGCCCGGCGGCCATGGCCCGTTCCTGTTGGCCGCGACGGCGGCTTTGTTAACGGCGTTCTATATGACGCGGCAGGCCTTGCTGGTATTCTTCGGCAAGCCCCGCAGTCCCGGGGTGTCTCATCCGCACGAAAGCCCGCCGGTCATCCTGGTGCCCTTGTTTGTGCTGGCCGCCGGCGCGGTGCTGCTGGCTCTCATCGGCACGCCGATGTGGCCGTGGTTTGAGGAATGGTTGAAAGGGGAGACCGCGGTGTTTGATGGTTCCGCTCTAACCCATCCCGAGGCGCTCAAGCTCATCGGCCTGTCATTGGTGCTCGTCACCGCAGGCGTGACCGCGTCCTGGCTGGTCTATCGGCATCCCTCCGGCGACAGCCGCGCGCCAGATCCGTTGGAGGGGAAACTCGGCGGCGCATGGAAATTCCTCGGCGACGGGATGCGTTTCGATGCGACCTATGAAAAGTTCATCATCGCGCCGCTGGCGGTGCTGGCGGGGGTGGTGGACGGGATCGAACGCCAATTGTTCGTGCCGCTGATGGCGCTGGCCGAGGGCCTCATCAAGATGATCGGCCGCTGGACCGGAACCACCGATGAGAAAGGCTTGAACGACGGGTTCAATCACATGTGCTCCAGCCTGCAAGGCGGCGCGGAGTCCGCTTCCGCGAGCCAGTCCGGCCGGCCGCAGGCGTATCTGCGCGCCATCGGTCTTGGCGCTTCGGTGCTTCTCATTCTTTACTTCTGGCTCATTGCATAACTCCGCCATGTTGTTACTTTCCCTGCTGTTGATTCCCTTGTTAGGTGCCGCCGTCCTCGGTGGCTGGTCGGGACTGGGCAAGTCAAGCGCCAGGCACTTCGCCCTCATTTGGGCGTTGGTGCCGCTGGTGCTGGTGGTCATCATCGGTTCGCACCGGGCGTTTCCGGCCACCGGCGTGATCGACGAGTGGAAATCCGAGTGGTTGCCGGATGCCGGCATCGCTTTGCGTTTTGCGGTGGACGGCACGTCGTGGCTGTTCCTGCTGCTCACCAGCCTGGTCACTTTGTTCGCGCTGGCGGCCTCGCTGCGCCTCGAGCAGGCCGGCCGCGCCTATTGCGCGCTGATCCTGGTGTTGGAGGGTATGCTGTTTGGCGTGTTCACGGCACGGCATTTCATTCCGTGGTTCCTTTGCTGGGAAATGACGCTGATTCCTTCCTACCTGCTCATCCGCCTGTGGGGCGGAGCGGGTGCCCCGCGTGCCGCGTTGCGGTTTTTCATCATGACGCTCGGCGGCAGCGTGTTCATGTTGTTAGGTTTCCTGGCGCTGCAACTCGCGGTGGGCACGATGGATTTTTCCAAGCTCGCCGATCTCGCCGCCAACCACGAGTTGGCCCCGCGCCTGGCCGGCACCTTCGCGAGCAGCGGCCATAGCGGACAATTTTTGTTAGGGCTGGTGGCGGTGTGTGTGTTCCTCGGGCTGGCGGTTAAACTGCCGGTGTTTCCCTTTCACGCGTGGTTGCCGGCGGCCTATGCGGAAGCGCCCACTCCGGTGACCATGCTGCTCACCGGCCTGCTGTCGAAAATGGGGGTGTATGGCCTGTTGCGGATCCTGCTGCCGATCTTTCCCGAGGTGTTGCCCGCGCTCGCGCCGAGCCTGATGGTGCTGGCGGTGGCGACTGTTTTGTTAGGCGCGGTGGCGGCGCTGGCCCAGCGCGATTTGAAACGCATCCTTGCCTACTCGTCGGTGAACCATCTCGGCTATTGCGCGATGGCGGTGGTGGCTGCCGCCGCCGTGCACACGGATCGCAGCGCCCACGCCGCGGCGATTTCCGGCACGATCCTGCAGGCATTCAACCACGGTATCATCGCCAGCACGATCTTCTTTTGCATCGGCCTGATGGAGCAACGCAGCGGCGGCGCCCGGACGCTGGCGGACTTCGGCGGCCTGCGTTCGCGCGCCCCGGTCTTTTGCGGCCTGATGGGCATGGCCATTTTCGCGTCGCTCGGGCTGCCGGGCTTGAGCGGATTTGTCGGAGAGTTCCTGATGTTCACCGGCGTGTTTTCGTTAGTGCCGTGGGCCGCGGCGGTTTCGGTCATTGGGTTGTTGCTCACCGCGGTTTTCTTCCTGCGCATGGTGCGCCTGGTGTTCCACGGCCCGCTCGATCCGGCCTGCGGGCAGTGGCCCGATCTAACAAATGGAGAGCGCTGGATTCTCGCTCCCGCCATCGCGCTCATCATCATTCCCGGACTGTGGCCCCAAGTCCTTCTTCATTGTCTCAATGCCGACACCGCGCGGCTTCTCGATCTCCTCCGCATTTTGCCATGACTCCCGCCTGGACACTCATTTCCGCGTTTGCCGGGGCCTTGTTAGTGCTCCTGCTGCCAGCCCGTTTCGCCGGGTGGGCACGGCTCATCGCGCTGGCCGCTTCGATCATCGGGGCGGTGGCCGCCGCCGCCGCCTGCCTGACAAAATTGCAACACCCGGATGCCGCAGTATGGTCGTTTGACCGGGAATGGATACACGATTTGGGCATTCGCTTTCATCTGGCGGCCAACGGCTTGAGTCTCACGCTACTGCTTCTAACCGGATTGGTTGCCATCGCCGGGGTCTTGTTCTCATGGAATATCACGCTGCGGCCGCGGGCGTTCTTCGCGTTTTTCATGACGATCATCGGCGGCGTCTATGGGGTGTTCCTCAGCCGCGACGCGTTTCTTTTGTTCCTGTTTTATGAGACGGTGATTCTGCCCAAATACATGCTGATCGCGGTTTGGGGATCGACCAACCGTGAGTATGGCGCGATGAAACTCACGCTCTATTCGATCGGGTCCAGCGCCCTGATTCTGATAGGCCTGGTGGTGGCTTATGCGGCGGCCGGCGGCACCAGCTTCGACCTTGATTACCTGGCCAGCTTCAAGTATGCGCCATCACTGCAATCCTGGGCGTTTCCGATCCTGTTCCTCGGCTTCGCGGTGTTGGCCGGCATCTGGCCGTTCCACACCTGGGCTCCGACCGGTCACGTGGCGGCGCCGACCGCAGCCTCGATGTTGCTCGCCGGTGTGGTGATGAAGTTAGGAGCGTATGGCGCGTTGTGCGTGGCGATGCCGATCTTTCCGCAGGGCTTTGTCGAGTGGCGCCTGGTGATCGCCGGGTTGGCGGTGGTGGGCATCATTTACGGCGCGCTCACCGCGCTAACCCAGAAGGATTTGAAATTTGTGATCGGCTATTCGAGTGTGAGCCACATGGGATTCATTCTGTTAGGCATGGCCACGGCCACGCACTGGGGCCTGCGCGGCGCGATGCTGCAAATGATCTCGCACGGCATCGTCGCCGGGTTGCTCTTCGGCATCGCCGGGCGGGTCGTTTACGAACGCACGCACACCCGCGATCTAACCGAATTGCAGGCCTTCGACCTGTGGCGCACCCTGCCGGGAGCGGCAATTGCATTCACGCTGGCCACCGCCGCCTCGATGGGCCTGCCCGGCTTCAGCGGCTTTGTCGCCGAAATTTTCGTGGGCATCGGGGTGTGGCAGTCCGACCCCTGGCTGATCCTGCCGGTGGCGGTCGGCATCATCGTGACCGGCGCCTTCTCGCTGCGGGCCATGCACCGCGCGTTCTTCCCGGTTAGAAAACCGACGGCGGAAGCCGCCACGATGCTGCCGCCGCTGACCTGGCCGGAAATCTCCGCCATCGCGCTGTTGATCACCTTTTCCGCCGCCATCGGCCTCTATCCGATGCCGTGGGTGACGCTGATCGACGACGGTCTGCGGTCCCCCCTGTTCCACTCGATCCTTTCCCTGCCGTGAACTACCCCGCGTTATTCGTTCAATTGCTGCCAGAAGGCTTGCTGGTGATCACGGCGCTGCTGCTGCTAGGAGTGGCGGTGGCCACCGAGGCGAAAACCAAACGTCCGCTCGCCATCGATGTGACCGTCGCGATTTCAGCGCTGGGTATCGCCGTTGCCTGTGCGGCCTTGTATTATTGCCCGTTCCGCCCCGAGTCCGGGACCTCGCTGTTGGTGATGGATCCGCTGGCGCGGGTGTTCAAGGCGGTGGTGCTGATGTTGGGCTTGTTGGCGGTGCTGATGCCGCCAGCGCGGCATGAGATCGCGCAACCGGGCGAGTTTCACGCGCTGCTGTTGTTTGCCCTGACGGGCTTGTTGCTGGCGGTCGGCACCGATCATTTGTTATTCCTGTTTGTCGCGCTGGAACTGGCGAGTCTTTCGTTGTATTTGTTAGCCGGGTTTTCGCGCACGGCCAAGGCGGCGGAGGCATCGTTGAAATACTTCCTGTTTGGCGGCGTGTCCGCCGCGTTTTTCCTGTTCGGCCTGAGTTTGCTCTACGGCTTTTGCCACACGCTCACGCTGCCGGCCATGGCGGCCGCGCTCGATGCCGGACCGCTGCCGCCGTTTGCCGTGGCGGGTCTGTTGATGGTGGTGGTCGGGCTGGGCTTCAAACTGGCAGCCGCGCCGTTTCACTACTGGGCGCCGGATGTCTATCAAGGTGCACCGGCCACCAGCGTCGGCTTGATCGCGGCGGCGTCCAAGGCGGCCGGGGTGGTGGTGGTGGTGAGATTGTTGTTAGTGGGATTCGAGGCGGCGGCTGGCTCTGCGGTATGGGGCGGGATGAAACCTGGTTGGGCGCTCTGGCTTGGCGTGTTATCGGCCGTTTCAATGGTTTTCGGCAACGTGCTGGCGCTCGCGCAAACCAGCGTGCGCCGCCTGCTCGCCTATTCGGCGGTGGCCAACACCGGCTATGTGCTGGTGGCGCTCGCCGCCAACGGCGCCACCTCGGCAGCAGCCGCCCTGTTTTATGTGGTGGTGTACGGGCTCGCCACCTTCGGCGCGCTGGCCATCACCGCCGCCGTCGAGCGCGACCGCGGCGACGATTCGATGCACTCCTTTGCCGGGCTGGTCCACCGTTCGCCGTTGCAGGCGGTGGCGCTGCTGGTGTTTCTAACATCGCTGGCCGGCGTGCCACCGCTGGCGGGCTTTGTCGGCAAATTCGCCATGTTCGGCGCGGCGATGGCCGAATCCACCAGCCAGGGAATTCCCGGTCTCACCTGGCTGGTCGGTTTGGCGGCAATCATGAGCGCCATTTCGTTATATTATTATCTGATGGTGTTGAAGCAGGCGTTTGTCAGGGAGGCCGCGGATTCCGCGCCTGTGGCGATGCCCGCGTCGCATCGGTTGGCGGTCTTGGTACCGGCCGTCTTGCTTGTCGCCCTCGGCCTGTTTCCCGCGGTGCTGCTCAGCCCGCTCACCCAGGCCCTGCTGGCGACTTTGCGGGGGCTCTGAAGCCACCGCCGCACGCTGGAAGCAGGGCGTAATTCGGGAAAATCAAGCATGGAAGTCTCATCGAACAACTCCCAACCCGCATGATCGCCGCTGCAAAGCCGAACATGCTTGCGCTCCCGTGTCCCCCCATCTTTGGTTAGCCTTTGTTGCCACCTCGGCGGTCCTGCTCGTCATTCCCGGACCGACCGTCCTCACGGTGATTGGTTATTCGATCGCTCACGGGCGCCGCGCGAAGTTGCCGCTGGTTGCCGCCGTGGCGCTGGGAGACTCGACGTCCCTGGTCATATCATTGATTGGCTTGGGCACCCTGCTGGCAAACTCGCCGCTGTGGTTCACCGGCGTCAAGTGGGCGGGCGGGTTGTATTTGCTCTATCTCGGCATCAAGCTGTTGCGCATTGGCATTTCACCGATTGCGCTGGTGGCGCCGGTGGTGCCGGGTTCCCGCTGGCAGGTCTTTGGCAACACCTATCTGGTCACCGCGCTCAATCCCAAAGGCATTGTGTTCTTCGTGGCCTTCCTGCCGCAGTTTGTCAACCCGCAGGCCAACGTCCCGCAACAACTCTGGTTGCTGGCAGGCACCTTCGTCGCCATGGCCATCATCAACGCCACCTGCTATGTCGTTTTTGCCGCTTCGGCCCGCCACGTGCTGGCCTCGCGCCGGGCGCAGCGCGGCTTCAATCTAGCAGGCGGAGCGTTGCTTGCCGCCGCCGGCCTGTGGGCGCTTGCGTCGCGTTGAGGCGAAAAAGGGGGGGGATCGGGGCGCCGGGGCACCGGCCCCAAACCGAGGAAGGGGAGGCCACGGCACCGCCGCCTAACAACGAATTGCATGACCCTGCCACCGATCTCCCGCGGACGAGCGACCTCACCGCCAGGGAACCCGCGCGGGTGAAAGCCATGGCGGCCCGGGTTGAGGGAACCGGCGCACAAGGTCGCGGCCGTCCCGATTGCCGTTTCGCGAGAATGCGCAACATCGGGCTTGAAATCCGGGCGTGAAAGCGAGAGTTTCAGGCGGCAGGTGTCCGAATCGCGACCACCCGCAAGCCTAACCATTCATCCCATCCAAGCCACCATGAAATCATCCGCCCTGTGGATCGTCGCTGCTCTGAGCACCAGCGCCCTGTCTGCCGAAGCTCCGAAAGCCGAGCCCTTCGGCAAAACCGCGGACGGCACCGCCGTCGAGGTGTTCACCCTGACCAACAGCAAGGGCATCAAACTCCGCGCCATGACCTACGGTGCCATCGTGCTCAGCCTCGAGACTCCTGATCGCGATGGCAAGTTGGCCGACATCGTGCTCGGCTACAGCACGCTGGACGAGTACCTCAAGGACACGCCGTATTTCGGCGCGATTGTCGGCCGCTATGGCAACCGGATTGCCAATGGCAAGTTCAGCCTTGATGGCAAGGACTACACGCTCGCCACCAACAACGAGCCGGGTGGCATCAAGTGTTCGCTGCATGGCGGCCTGAAGGGATTCGACAAGGTTGTCTGGAAAGGCGAAGGCCTCGTCGAAAAGGACGGTTCGCTGGGCGTGAGGTTCACCTATCTGAGCAAGGACGGCGAGGAGGGCTATCCCGGCAACCTCAGCCTCAGCGTCACCTATCTGCTTACTAACAAAAACGAGTGGAAGATTCAGTATTCGGCCACCACGGACAAGGCGACGCCGGTCAACGTCACGCAGCACAGTTATTTCAACCTCAAGGGCGAGGGCAATGGCGACATCCTCGGCCACCAGTTGATGCTCGTCGCCAAGAAATACACCCCGGTCACCGCCGGGCTGATTCCCACCGGCAGGATTGTCGCGGTGGCCGGCACGCCGTTTGACTTCACCAAGCCCACCGCCATTGGTGAGCGCGTCAAGTCAGAGGACGAACAGATGAAATTCGGCGGCGGCTACGACCACAACTGGGTGCTCGACAACCAGGATGGCACGCTCGCTCTGGCGGCTAGAGTTTACGAGCCAACCACCGGGCGCACCATGGAAGTGCTCACCACCGAGCCGGGCGTCCAGTTTTATTGCGGCAATTTCCTCGATGGCAAGCTCACCGGCAAGTCCTGCAAGAACTATCAATTCCGCAACGGCTTCTGCCTCGAAACCCAACATTATCCGGATTCGCCCAACCAACCGACATTTCCCGGCACCATCCTCAGGCCAGGCAAGACGCTGAAAAGCACCACCGTGTTCCGCTTCGGCAGCAAGTGATCGAAGCGACCGGAAGGCGCCTCTGAGAGGGGAGGGCCGACGTCCTGCCGAACGCTCTTCCGCAAAGGAAGAGCCCGCAGCCGCTTACATCTCCGTCACTCGCACTTCGAGCCAATTCCCGCCATGAGGCCTGGAAGGCCGCGGCCACGCTGCGGGTGGCCGGGTCAGGCGAAAATTCCCCGCCGGTGAAGTTTTCATTTCCAATCCGGGGAAATCCGCCTAAGAGAACCCATGCCCTCCTTAAGAAGCAACACCACCACGCAAGGTCGCCTGATGTCCGGAGCACGCAGCCTCTGGCGTGCCAACGGAATGCAAGACGAGCAGTTCGGCAAGCCCATCATCGCCGTCGTCAACTCGTTCACCCAATTCGTGCCGGGTCACGTCCACCTCCACGACGTCGGCCAATACGTCAAGGGGCTCATCGAGGGGCAGGGGTGCTTTGCCGCGGAATTCAACACCATCGCCATCGACGACGGCATTGCGATGGGCCACGACGGGATGCTCTATTCCCTGCCCTCGCGCGAAGTCATCGCCGACAGCGTCGAATACATGCTCAACGCCCATCAGGCGGACGCCATGATCTGCATCAGCAACTGCGACAAAATCACTCCCGGCATGCTCATGGCGGCCATGCGCCTGAATATTCCGGCCATTTTCGTCTCCGGCGGACCGATGGAAGCCGGCGTGGTCGGCGACAAGAAATACGACTTGGTCGACGCGATGGTCATGGGAGGCGACAGTTCGGTGCCCGACGAGTTGCTTGAGAGCGTCGAGCAAAACGCCTGCCCCACCTGCGGGTCCTGTTCGGGAATGTTCACCGCCAACTCGATGAACTGCCTCAACGAGGCGCTTGGCATGGCGCTGCCGGGTAACGGCACGATCGTCGCGACTCACGCCAACCGCCGCCGACTCTTCGCCGAGGCCGCCACCCGGATCACGGAAATGGCCTACGCCTATTACCGCGACGGTGACGCCTCTGTCCTGCCGCGCTCGATCGCCAGCCGCGGCGCCTTCATCAACGCCATGGCGCTGGACGTGGCCATGGGCGGCTCGACTAACACCGTGCTGCACATCCTGGCCATCGCCCACGAGGCGGGCGTCGCGTTCAACATGGACGACATCGACGCCATATCGCGCCGGGTCCCCTGCATTTGCAAGGTCGCTCCCAGCTCGGATTACCATGTCGAGGACGTCAACCGGGCCGGCGGCATCCTGCGCATCCTTGGCGAACTCGCCAGTGCCGGCCTGGTGGACGCCACCGTCAAACGTGCCGACGGCATGACCCTGGCCCAGGCCATTGCCCGTTTTGACATCTCGTTGCCGACGGCAACCCCGGAGGCCATCGCAATATACAAGAGCGCCCCCGGCGGCGGCCGCAACCTCGTATTCGCCTCCCAGTCTGCGGCCTTTCGCGACCTCGACACCGACAAGACAAGCGGCTGCATCCGCGATGTCGCCCACGCTTACTCGCCGGATGGCGGTCTGGCCGTACTGAGCGGCAATATCGCCCTGGCCGGTAGCATCGTCAAAACCGCCGGCGTTGATCAGGCCGCCTTGAATTTCCAAGGGACCGCCAAGGTGTACGAATCGCAGGATGCCGCCTGCGAGGCGATCCTGCAGGGCCGCGTTGAGGCCGGGGACGTGGTGGTCATCCGCTACGAGGGACCGCGCGGGGGGCCGGGCATGCAGGAAATGCTCTACCCCACCTCGTATCTCAAATCCGTGGGTCTCGGCAAAGTCTGCGCACTCATCACCGACGGGCGCTTCTCGGGCGGCACCTCGGGCCTCTCCATCGGCCACGTCTCTCCCGAAGCCGCCGCCGGCGGTGCCATCGCTCTCATCCGCGATGGCGACACCATCAAAATCTCCATCGCCGCCCGCTCGCTCCAGCTTGTCGTCAGCGACGAGGAACTGGCCGCGAGGGCTCGAGCCGAGACCGCCAAAGGCAAGCATGCCTATCGTCCCGCCGAGCGCAAACGCCGCGTCTCCAACGCCCTCAAACTCTACGCCCGCCACGTCAGCTCCGCCGACAAGGGCGCGGTGCGCGAAGAAATTGATTAGCGATTTATGAATATCGCAACGACCGATTGGGTAATCATTGTCGTCTATATGCTCGCCGTGGTCGGCGTTGGCGTGCTGGCTGGCTTCGTGCGCGACAAAGCCGGGGCTGGCACGCACTATTTCCTGGCCGACAATTCGTTGAAATGGCCGGTGATCGGTTTGGCGATGTTCGCGGCTAACATTTCCACCGTCCATCTGGTGAGTCTGGCGCAATCGGCCTACACCTCCGGCTTGTTATATGGCAATTTCGAATGGATGGCGGGGTTCACGCTGATCCTGTTATCGCTGTTTTTCGCGCCACTCTATCTGCGAACCCGGGTCCCGACCTTACCCGACTATCTGGAACGCCGTTATAACAGAAACTGCCGAGACGCGCTGTCGATCGTTTCGCTGTTTTCGGCGATCGTGATTCACATCGGGGTGGCCTTGTTCACCGCCGCGGCGGTCCTGTGCTTCATCTTCGATATCAAGGGCGACGCGCACATCCTCGGCTTGTCTCCGATGATGTTCTTCATCGTCGCCCTCGGCACGCTTACCGGCATTTACACCGTGATCGGCGGCTTGCTGGCCGTGGTCTGGACCGAAAGCATCCAGACCGTGCTGCTGCTCCTCGGCGCCATTTGCATCACGGTGGTGGGCTATCATGAAATCGGCGGCTGGGACGCCTTGTCGCACACGCTGGCGACCTGTCCCCATCCGTTGCTCGGCAAGGAAGGCGGCCCCGGGCTCTCCACCGGCACCTTCCTGAGCATGTTGCATTCCGGCAATGACGCCAGCGTAATCAACAATGTGCCGTGGTATTCAATTCTGCTAGGCTATCCGATCATCGGCATCTGGTATTGGTGCTGTGACCAAACCATCGTCCAGCGGGTGCTTGCGGCCAAAGACGAAAGGCATGCCCGCCTCGGCCCGTTGTTCTGCGCGTTGATCAAAGTGTTGCCGGTGTTTTTCTTTGTCCTGCCCGGCGTAATCTGCGTGGCACTCGTCCAAAGGGGATTCTTTCCCGGCGGCGGCCCGGCGGATTCCAAGGACACGTATGCGTTCATGATCACCCACCTGCTGCCCGTCGGGCTTCGGGGCCTGGTGGTGGCGGCGATGCTGGCGGCGGCGATGCAAACTTGTTCCGCCGCGCTCAATTCCTCCGCGACGCTGTTTTCCTATGACATTTGGAAGCGTTGGAACCCGGCTACCAGCGACCTGCAATTGGTTAGAATCGGCCGCTGGACCACTGTGGTGGCCACCGTGCTGGCGATCGTGCTATCGCCCATTTTCGGCCACTACAGCACCATCATCCAGGGCCTCAACACCTTGATCTGTTATGTCGCGCCGCCTATCACTTGCGTGTTTGTCGTCGGCGTCTTCTGGAAACGGGCCGGTGGCCGGGCCGCCTTTGTCACCATGGTGAGCGGTGCGGCGATGGGTGTGATCTGCTTTGTGGCGGACTTTTTCAAGGATGCCATTTCCGGCAAGGCCGGTTTCCTGCCACCCGGTTCCGCGCTGACCGCCGGTTTTGACTGGTTCGCCCGCGGCCTGCTCAGTGATTTCATGCTCACCTCGTTCGGCATGTTTTGCATTTGCCTGGTGATTCAGGTCGTTGCCTCACTGGCGATGCCGGAAACCCTCAAAGAAGAAGCCAGCAATCTGGTGTGGAAGGACTGGCGCGAACCCTTGCGTGGTGAAGCCCACGGCCACGGCATGGGAAACTACCGCATCCTCACCGTGCTGGTGTTGGTCACGTTCCTCACCCTGTACCACATATTCCGTTAGAATTCGCGACGCTGTTCACGCGGGAAGCTGAGAGGCTGGATGTTCCCTCATTTCCGCTTTGTAAGATGTTCTTTCAGAATGCGTTCGACTTCGGCAATACCTTCCTTGGTCTGGTGAGCGCCATGATGTGACGGCACGATGAGTTCGGACTTCGCGCCGCTTTCGTGACTGCTCCAGTATGGCACCACGCCGTCACTCGAGTTGGGCGAGTCGCCGCGGCCGCGGTCGCCGGCAATGGTATGGTAGGGGACGCTGGGATTGATCGGCACGGAGTTGAGCGCGCGGACAAAGTCGTTGTTAGGCGCGAGGGTGTCGACGCTGTCCGGGAAGCGGTCGAGGTGCTTCGCGCCCGCGGTGTGCCTCTTGTAGCGGGCCTCGTCCATACCGGTGGCGAGCATCGTGGCGGGCAGCTTCACCAGGCGATCGAACATGCGGGCCAGCCAGTTGAGGGCGAGATCGCTGCCACGGTGGGGCGTGGAGATGAAGATGACGCGGCCGATTTCCGGCCGATGGGAGAAGATGGTGGACTCGGTGATGATATGCTTGTGCTCCGGGGTCACCTCCATGACCTCGGGCTCCACGGTGAACATTTGATCCCAAACGGTACGGTGGGTGTCGGTGATGAGCAAACGGCTGATGCAGCCGCCCATGCTGTGGCCGACGACGACCATCTTCTTGTGCATCGGGTAGAGTTTTTCCGCCGCATCAAGTTCGCGGCGCAGGATGGCGGCGGAATACGGATAGGGATAGCCGCTCGGGTAGCTGTAAAACCAGAACTGATAGTTATCGCGGATTTGCGGGTCGCCGCGCAGGTGATTGATCAGCGGAAACCAGGTCTCGGGCGAGGACATCAGGCCATGCACGAACAGCACGACGGTTTTGTTAGGGTCATAGGGCTCCAACCGCGCAATGCGTGTGGTGGCAGCGAACTTGGCCGGGTGCAGCAGGCGCGGCAGGTTGAGTTTCTCGGGTTCCATCTCCACCAGCATCATCGCCAGCGGCGCGGTGAAATCCGCGGCTAGCGGATAGGTTTGGCCTCCCATGCGCACGGTCTCGCTTTCGAGCGGATCTTCAATCCCGAGCACGCAGCGCGAACCCTCGAAGCGCGCCACCACAGTGGCGGCGAAATAAAAATGCGGCGTCGGCGCATAGTCATGCACCCGGTCAGCAACCCGCTTGGCGACGACCGGAGCGCCCAGGCCCGGCTTGGTCTCTCGCACGTCAAACGACGAGCCGTGGATATCAAGTTGGTCGGTGGGGATTAGGTCATAGCGCGCGGGATTCCACACGGGCCGCGGATGGGGCTGCCAGGCGAGGGTGTGCGAAGCGAGGCGGATTGGCGCGGTCCAGGGTGTGAGTTTCGAGGTGCGCAGGGTGCCGCAGATGCGCGCGACGGCGAAGTTGTAGTCGTGCTGCGCCTCGGTGTCGGCGGGATTGCGCTCGAGCTTGCGCCAGGCAATTTCCGCCGTCGCGACGTAGCGGTCGAGGGCGGCCAGCGGGGCGCTGGTCTTGGTGACGGTGTCGAAGCCGGCGCGCTGCGGTTGGATTTCCTTGACCGTGGCCAAGGGCGTGCAAGCGGCGAGCACGAGTGCAAGAAGGACGGCTAGGCGGATTCTCATGGTGGGGTTTCAGACTTGGCTGCGGGAGCATACATTGAAACGAGGCGTGAAATCAAGATGGCCACATAAAACATGCCGGTGATCGCCTCCATGAAGGCGAGCGTGCGCGCGCCCTTGGAGATCGGCGTGATGTCGCCGAACCCAACGGTGCTGAGCGTGGTAAAGCTGAAATACAGGGCGTTGAAACTCGTCATGCCCAGCGGGTCATGCGGATCGGTGTGAATGGAAAACGCCTGCGGCGCATTGCGCGCGACCAACACATAGGCGAAGGACCACAACAGGCCGATCATGAAATAAACCGCGACCGAGGCGCTGAGCACCTCGGTGTTGACCCGCGGCGCGCGCAGAATGAAGCGCAGAATACTCGTCACCACAAACGCGGTGAAAACCATGCCCAACCCCAGATGAACGCTTGGCGACACGGCCTGGGGAAACAGGTGATGCGACCATTTGGCCACCACCGTCGTCAGCAACAAGGCGAAACCGAGCACCTTGTGCCGCCCGCCGACACTCAACTCCGCCGACACGAGCACCAGCGTCAGCAGCACAGCCTCGACCAATTCACCGTGGCGGGATTCCTCGATGAAGGGCGTCGCCGCGAAAAGCACAATCAACGCGGCAAGCAGGTGGACCGCTGAATAGCGCGACACACCGAGCCGCTGGGTGATTTTCTTCAGCGAGGGGGTCCTTTTCACCTACCAGGGTTTGAGCGTTACCGGGCTGGGCCGTTGGACTACATGGCTCGGCGGTGTGTTGAGCAATTCGGCGAATTCCGCGGCCCAATCGACGATGTTGCCTTCGGCGCCATGATAATTGTTAGAACCGGAACTCGTAGCCGAGGATCGGACCGTGGGCGATAAGGTTGTAGGTGAAGCCGCCGTTGGTATAGTCGGTGCCGAGCGCGCGGTAGCCTAGCAACAGGTTGCCATACTCATGGAAGCTGTAGCCAAAGCCGGCCATCGCCTGCCAAGTGAATTGCGAGGAGACGCCGAAGCCGCCAACGTCGCCGACAGCGCGGAAGAAGAAGTTGTTAGGCAACTGGGCCTGAAAGCGGGCGCCGATGATCGGATCCACCCAGGTTTCGGTGCTGGAACCGTGGAAATCCGGCCGCCTGCGGTCACTGAGGTCCAAGGTGGCCTTGATCGAGTTGACCCGCGCCCCGGCATAGACATCGAATTTGCAGGCGTCGGATTTCATCGCTTCGAACGCCACGATGAAGTTGCCGAGAAACTGCTGCTCTTCCACCCTGACATAGGCACCCCCGCGGTCTTTGCTGCCGCTGATATCGGCGTACATCACATCGGCCATGAAGCTCCAGCGGTTGTAGCCGATCTCCACCGCACCCATGAAGGCCATGTCCATGTGTTTGAGGATGTCGTTGAAGCTAATGTCCACATCCGCGGTGCGGCCGGCGACGCCCATGTCACCGCTGAGCGACTCGGCCCAGCCGTAAAGGGCCACACGGCACGACCAGGGCGACTCGGCGGCAGGCGTGATGGACTGGGTGAAGGAGGGCGTGGCGGTGCCAGCCAAGACAGGCAGGCTGCTGAGAAAGAGTGCGGCAAGGAGGGTGGAGTTGAGTTTCATGGTGTGTTGGTGTGTTGGTGTGTTGGTGTGTTGGTGTGTTGGTGTGTTGGTGTGTTGGAGTTCCGGGGCGGGGCTAGACTTAGCAGTGTGCCATCACTTTGGAAACAGGAAAGTGAGCACCGCGCGCAATCCCCAATCAGGTCCGCCGGACGGGGCATCGGCATAATAGCGGCCGCCGACGGTCAACTGCATGGGCAATTCGCCCACTTTGAACAACTGGCTCACCATCAGATTGAGCGGCACGGTCCACTGCTGCTGGGTCCAGTCATAGGTGGACTCGGTGTTGAGGGCGAACGTGGTATGGGTCTTGGTGGTGTAGGAGACGAACGGCTGAATGAAGGTGGCATTCACCTCGCTGCGATACCCTTCCCCGGCAAAAGACCAGAGTTGGTTGGCGAGCACTCCGACAGTCCAGCCTGATTCCTGCTTCAGGAAAACCGCGGTGGGACCCGCGCACCACTTGCCCGAACCCAACAACTCATCACTCGCAGTCGGATAGAGCAACGCCGGTCCGGCACCCCAGATCCAGCCACCGTCCGTCGGCTTCTTGGGTGAGAAGAAGAAACTCTGGGTGATGTCACCCAGGCCGCTGGCACTGTCAACGCCCGGCGCGGGCGATTCCGCATCAATGACGGGCATGATGGTGCGCACAATCAGGTTCAAGTCCGCCGAAAGCGAAATGGGAATGACGGGCTGCACGTTGAGGGTGTAACGCGTGGCGTCGTTAGGCCCGATGCCGAAGTCCCAGTTGCTTTGCAGCGGCACGCTGATGAGCGAGGAAATCGGGTTGGAGAGTTCCTTGGCCAGCTTGGCGGCCTCATCCGTGGTTTCGGGCGCGCTCTGATTTGCGTTCTGATGGGTTGTCTGCGCGTGCAGCGGGGTTGCGCCTGCGAAAAGTGCAAGGGCGAGGGCAAGGGTGGAGGCTGGAGCGTTCATGGTTGAGGAATTTTGTAGGCGCGTTGGCAACAACGCGGGAGGGGGATGGCAGCGGGCTCAGTAGGTTCGGACCTCAATCTCACAGTCATCCCCCACCTTGGCACGGAGGTTCAACTCGAATTCAACGGGGTCCAGGTCGGCGGGAACGTGGGAGATGAACACCATGCTGCGCTTGGCCTCATAGATGTTGGCCGCCTTGACGCGGCAGCGGTGCTTGCGCAGGAAATCCTGGACGTCGCCATAGACGATGCGGATGTCCTGTTTGCCGGTGACGCGCAACTTGAGCCGCGCCGAGACATGCCGGTCGAGCCAGTAGATCAACACCCAGGTAACGGCGGTCACAAACGCGGCCATGGCCCATTGGTTCATGCCGCAGGCCAGACCGATAACGATCACCATGATCGCCTTGCCGGTGAGCTTGGGGTTGTCTAACACGGTACGGAAGCGCACCAGTGAGCCGATGCCGAAAATCACGAAGGCCATGGTTGAATCGAGCTTGCTGACTTCCGCCACCACGGCCCCGACCATGCCCAGCAGGATGAGCGTCTTGGTTTCCTCGAGGTCGGCGCCGGGGTCTGACTTGGCCGAGCGCCTGGGGTGCCACGCAATGAACCAGCCGCAGGCCACCGCCATCCCGAAGCCCAGCAGCAGTCGCAACATCAACTGCCAGTGAATGAATTGCTGGATTCCCTGCTGAATCGCCTCCATGTGCTCCTTGGGATCCTTGGAGGGGGCGTGGGACGCCAACGGGAAGATGCTGGTAGGGGCTTTGTCGGTATCGGCACAGACCATGCAAATCCCCATCAAACTGATCGCCAACACCGCCACAAGGCAGCGCCTCAATGACGCCGCGTGAGTTGCGGGAGGTGACCCAAGGGCGATAATGTTAGTTTCGTTCGGGTTCATTGGTTTGACGAGTGGTAGAGTTCGAAGCAATCGGTAATCGGTAATCAGCAATCAGCAATCAGCAATCAGGTGTCAGTGGCGAGGGGCAAGTGGCGGGTGGCAAGGGAGAAGAGAGCGGGGAGAGAAGTCTTTTCTCAATCCCTTGCCCCTTGCCCTTTGCCCCTAGCGACACCTCACCTGCGGAATGCCACCGTGCGATGATAGACCCCGGCGGAATAGGCTGTGTAGGGATGATAGACCGCGGCAGCGGCGACCACGGGAGGTTGATAGACTTCCACGGCGGCGGCAGGAGGCGCGTACACCGGCGCGGCGGCGACCACCCCCACGCCCATCCCGGTGCTGTAGCAGCCGCCGTAACTGGTGGTGGCATAGCCGCCCGCGTGATAGACGGAGCCGCCGTAAGCGGCGCCGTGATAGGCGGTTCCGCCATAAGCGGCGCCATGATAGGCGGTGCCACCATACCCTGCGGCGCTGGCGTGGGCGGTGCTATACGAATTGCCTTCCCTGCCGGTGACGGTGGTGGAGCCGCCGTGGGCGTATCCCCCGTAGCCGCCGGCCGAGGCGCTGGTGTGTGAGACGCTGCCACCGCCGCGGGTGGAGGCGCTGCAAGAGCGGGAACAGCCATAGGCGAAGGCCCCGGAAGTCATGAGGGAGAATGCCGCGCAGGTGGCGGTGGTGATAACGAGTGCTTTGGTTTTCATAGTGATGATAGTGGTTTAGCGGTTAATTGGATGGTTGAGGTTAGGCCGGGCAATCAATCGACGCGCTTCATTTTCACTTCCTTGGTATCAGGGAGCGCCTGGCCGTTGACCTTCTGGTCCTTGGTCTGCCAGATGAGAGTGTTGGCATCGCCTGGTGTGACGATGTTGGTGGCGGTGACCTTGCCGCCATCCGCGAGGATGGATTCGGTTTTGATGACCCATTTGTTGCCGTCCTTCGTCCAAGTGCCCTGCCCGGTCCCGCCGTCCGCCTGGAAACTCCACGAGTGGATTTGCTTTGCCGCCGCATCCCATCCAATCCACTGGGTGGCCTGCACCTGGATGTCGTCCTTGTAGTCCACAGTGCGCGTCGAGATGATGAAATTCTGACCCGGTGCCCAGCTGAAGCAGACGTAGCCGACCTCGCCGGCGGGGGCGTTGGCGTGGGCTTCATCGACCCACTCGCCAATGGCCCACTCCAGCCCGCGCAGGAATTCATAGTTGCTCGGGCCCGGATCGGGCGACTCGCGCACGCTCTCCAGCAGCCACTTGTCGTTTTGTTTGACGAACAGGTTGGTATAGCGGGCGCGGTTCGGGGCGGAACCGTCGGGAGCGAGCACGGCGGAGGTGCCGTCCTCGATGGCGGTGTCGGGCGTCGGGAATTTCAAGGAAGCGACCTCGATGCGCAGCTTCAGGCCCTTGTTGGCCGCGAAGAGTTCCGCAAAGGACTTCTCGATCGCCTCGCGGCCCTTGAGCACGCGCCCGGTGTCATCGATGTAATCGCCGTCGGGCGTCCAGAAGGCGGCAACCGCCTTGGCGTCGCCCTTGTGGAACGCCTCGACGAAGGCCGCGGCGGTCTTGTGAATGGCCGCCTGCTGGGGATCGGCCTCGGCGGCGGTGATGATGCTGCAGTTGCCGATGGCATAGGCCATGGCAAGCGGGAGGGTGGAACGGATCAGTTTGTTGGTTTTCATGGGAGTTGATTATTCGTTTGTTGTTAGATCGGGTTGGTTGGCGATTGCTGCAATCAGGCGGGTTGACTCTATCATAGGCGTTTGGTTCGGTGTGGTTTCAATGAAAAGCCGTGCAATACACCTGACGGCACGGTCAGTTGTTTTGCATTTGCATCTCCTTGGCGTTTGGTGTTGCCCGAGTTAGAAGCGCCGTCAGGATTGCGTGCGCGACGACCGCCGGCCACAGGAGAATGCCGGTGAAACCACCCGCGAAGCCGACGTATGCAAGATACAACGTGACGGTTGCGCTGTAAGTCAACATGCCGACCCGCGGCGTGCCTGGCCAGCAGGCGAACCCCAACGCCAAGAGCGCGATGCCGAGCACGCGTGCCACTGGTATGGTGACGCCTGTGAATTCCTCGCCGAGCAGCAGGCGCCCAACGAGGGATGGCACCATTAGCAACGCCACGCCGGTTGCGATTTCAGCGAGCGCAGCGAGCACAAGTATCTTTTTCATCGTGTTCTAAGCTGTTAGCGCTTCGATGTGTCAATGGGGTCGGGCTCCGGTGCGGCCATCGGCGCGAGCTCCGCCTTGGATTCCGATGCTGCCTCATGCTCAGGTTCGAGCTTGAAGGTGAGTTTGTCAATTGTGCCAGTGAACTTGAAGGGGCACTCGTAGCGATACTCCAGCATCGCGACGCCGCTGCGGGTGTCGCTGCCGATGTCGAAGCTTTCGTCCTCGGGGAAGGTGATCGGGGTGCCATGTTCCATGGAATTCCTGGCCGCTTCCTTGCCATCGACCGTGAGCACGCCCTTGCCGCTCTTGCCCAGGCCGGGTTCATCGGGCTTGTAGTCGAAGACGATGGTGTGCTTGCCGGCACCGAGTGCCGGCCCGGCCCAGATCGTGCGCTTGAGGTTGAGCAAATTGTAGAGGAACACCGGCTTGCCCCGGCCAATGTTGACGATGCGAGTGGCAAACACCGCGACCACCAGCAGTGCGGCACAGACAACGATGATTTTGCTCAAGCCCATTTTCACGCGTGACCAGTTTTTGCTCTGCCCGCGCCAGACCAGCAACAATCCGATGACCAGGGCACCCCAGCCGATTTTGCGGAACAGGCGCGCGTTGGACCACCAGTTGAAAGCGGGACTCAGATATAAGCCATAGCCACCGAAGCGCCCGCCCTCGGTGACGATCATGCCTTCCGCGCCGCCTTTGGGGATGGTGACTTCGGCTGTGATGGTGTAGGCCTTGTTCAGGAGGTTTGGCGCGCCGCTGTTAGGCACGCCGGTCAGTGGTCCCGTGTAGGTGAATTCCGTGCGTCCACCGGTGAGTTTCGGCTTCGGCGCGTTCCAGCGCGTCAGCGTCGTGTTGTCCATCGGCAGCACGTTGTTTTTCGCCGCCTCGGCGTAAAACAGATCCTGCATCTCCTTGAGTTTGTCCGGCATTTTGGCCGCCAGGTCGTTGGCTTCAGTGGGATCTTCCGCGACGTTGTAGAGTTCCCATTTGTATCCGGTGATCACGTCGGGTGCCGGCTTCGTGCTCAGCTCCCACGGCAGCGTCGCCGGGGTCGTGCAAGCCACCCATCCTTCGTGATAGATGGCGCGGTTGCCGAGCATCTCGAAATACTGCGTCGTGCGCTTGGTGGGGACGTTGGCGCCGGGCTTGTCCCAGGTGTAGCTCATGCTCACGCCGTCCATGGGACGCTGCGGGACGCCATGGATCGTCTCCGGTTGCGGGATGCCGGCCGCTTCGAGGATGGTTGGAGCAATGTCGATGATGTGGTGGAACTGGGTGCGGATGCCGCCCACGTCTTTGATATGGCCGGGCCAGGACATGGCCACGCCTTGAGCCGTCCCGCCGAAATGCGAAGCGACCTGCTTCACCCACTTGAACGGCGTGCTCATCGCCCACGCCCAAGGCGCGGCATAGTGCGGGAAGGTTTTGTCCGATCCCCAGAACGGGTACCAGAGGAACTGCGCTTTGACCGCCACGGGAATTCCGTTCATGGTGGTGAACTCGTTCGGCGTGCCATTGACCATCCCTTCGGCGCTCGCGCCGTTGTCACCGCTGATGTAAATGATCAGCGTGTTGTCGAGTTGTCCCATGTCTTCGACAGCTTGGATGACGCGGCCGATCTCGTGATCGGTATAGGCGAGGTAGGCGGCATACACGTCCATTTGCCTGATGAAGAGCTTCTTTTCCATCTCACCGAGCGAGTCCCACTTCGGCAGTGAATCCGGCCATTCGGTCAATTGGGCGTTTGCTGGCATGATGCCCAGCCGCTTCTGGTTGGCGAAGATGGTGTCGCGGATCTTATTCCAGCCGCCATCGAAGAGATGCATGTCACTGATCTTTTTGATCCACTCCTCGGTCGGATGATGCGGCGCATGGGTGCCACCGGGGACGTAATAGACCAGGAACGGCTTTTCAGGCGCGACCGATTTGATGTCCCTCATGTATTGGATCGCCTCATCGGACATGGCTGTCGTCAGGTTCCAGGTGCCTGGCGGCTTGCCTTCGAACGGGTAGATAGGCGTTGTGTTGCGAAACAGGTTCGGCTGCCACTGGCTGGCGTCGCCGCCGACGAACCCATAGAAATACTCGAAGCCCATGCCCACCGGCCACTGGTCGAACGGGCCGGCCGCGGTCGCCTGATAGGAGGGCGTGTTGTGTTCCTTGCCGAACCATGAGGTCGCGTAACCGTTATCCTTGAGAATGTTGCCGATCGTGCCGTTCGCCTTCAAAATAATCGAGTCATAGCCCGGATACCCCGTGGTCAGCTCCCCAACGACGCCAAAGCCGGCGACGTGGTGATTGCGACCCGTGATCAAGGCGGCGCGCGTTGGCGAGCAAAGCGCCGTGGAGTGGAAATTCGTGTAGCGCAGGCCAGCCATGGCGACGCGATCCAGCGCCGGGGTCGGGACGACGCCACCAAAGGTGCCCGGCGCACCGAAGCCGCAATCGTCGGTCATGATGAGCAGCACGTTGGGCGCGCCTTTCGGCGGCACAACGCGCGGTGCCCACCAGGGCGTTGACTCCGATGCTTTCTCTTTGATCACGCCGCCGAATTTCGGGTCGGGAAGCGGGAGTGATTTGCCGTCGGTGGTGGTGGTGGCACTGGGGGAACCCGGAACGCCGGTGATTTCCTGAGCTCTGACAAAAGGAGCAACGGCCATCAAGGCGGTCACGATCATCGGACCAAGGAGGATGCGTCTGTTTGCTTTCATGGGCGTTTGGTTCTTGGATGGTTGGTGAGCCTTGCAGGCCAAATATCAGTCCAGCGTGATCACGATCTTGTCGAGACCCAAGGACGTCGATAGCCCCGTGGTTTCGCCGGTGAGATAGATGACCGTGCCTTTGTCGTTGGCGAGTCGTTCATGCATTTTCCCTTCGATCAGCGTCAGACCGCTGCGGGCCCCGGTATAAGTGCCGGGGAAGTCGGCCAGGGAATTGAGGTGATAGACCCTGCCGACCGCGGAGATCTTCTGCGCTCCGGTGCCACCGGCACCAATGCCCGTGATCGAGAACGACCTGTCCCGGCCATGATAGCGGAGAGTGCCTTTGCCGGTGGATGCCGAGCCGTAATAGGAGGCCTGGATTTCCTTGACCCTGAGGGTTGCGGCGGGAGGGCCGGTGGGTGCGGTGGGGTCGTTCGACATCCGGGTGGCGCACCCGGCCAGAAGCAGGGTGGCTGAAATGGCGAGGGCGGCGGTGTATTTGTTTTTCATTTTATTGTTTTGGTTAATCAGAGATTGGTTGTTGTTGGGAGAATGGTTGAGGCGGTGGATGGTGTTCTTGGTCATGCTTGGTGGGCGTGGTGAAGATGATGGGATCGCTGGTGAAGTCGCGGGCCGCCTCGTGGGAGACGTCCCGCGCGGTTCACGAGCGAATCACTCCAACCGCTTCAGCAGCGGTGCGGTCCACGTGCCTTCCAGCGCGGCCTCCTTCGGCCAGTAGAGACGCATGGCCATGAAGAACGGCCCCTTCGGCGCCGGGAGCCAATTGGCTTCCTTGTCGGGGCCGGGTGATTCATTTTGGAAGTGCAAAGTCAGGCCGCCGTCGGCATCCCGCTTGAGTTGGGGAAGCATTGGCGAGTTGATCAGGTAGCGATGGAGCGGATTAGCCACGAGGAAATGCCCCGGAAGATCATACATGGTCACTGACCAGAACGCGTTAACCGGCGGCAATTCTGCCGGCGCAAAGTGCATGGTGTAGTGCTTGTTCCCATCCAGCGGTTGTTTGTCGGAATCGACGCCATAGAACGGATACATCGCCTCCTGCTTTGAATTGCCGTAGAGACCGATTACGCCAGCAGCCATGCGGTAGAGATAATTGTTCTTCAGGAACTGACGCGTCCCGAACACGTCGCCGGAAGTGACTTTTCCCGTATCGAAACTCTTCGCCTTGAAGTCCGCGAATTCGGCCCACGCGTCGGCCATGCCCTGCTCGACCGCCGTCTTCATTTCGGGAGCGAGCTTGCCGACGTCGAAATTTTTCCCGGCCCCGACGCCAATCTTAGCGAGCCGCGCCATGAGTTCTGTCTCGGACGGGTCGGTGGGGCAGAACTTGAGGATGAAATTCAGGACGTTGAAGAACTCGGGCGAGGACTTCTGCGCCTCAGGCGTGAGCGGCTTCATGAAATCAATCACTGGCGCGGCCTTGGGCGCGGACCCGGCAAGAAATTCCGACAGCGGCTGCACTTTGTAGCCGGCCTGAATCTTCTTCACGTTGTCGATGTCGTCCGGTTTGAAAAGCTGAGTGCGATAAACACCGAGCGCCAACTCCGTTTCCGCGTGAAATACTTTCTTCACACCCTTGGGCGTCTCGCCTTTCCAGCCCGGCGCGGCGATGAGGAAACTGCCGCCATCGTTGCCGGTCGCGCGACTGCCGATGTAATCGAAGTTGAATGTGTAGAGGTCGATGAGCTGGATGCTGAAATAGCGCTCCTTTTCAATCACCGGCACGGTCAACACGATGGGCTCGGCCCGTAGATCCAGTGCGAGCATGGAATAGGGAGTGTCCGAGTTCGGCGACACGATGGCCCGGTCTTCCGGCGTGAACACGCGAGCCATGCTGTGGACTTGGTTCCATGGCCCTTTGTATTCGGGATTCTGGCGATCCACGAAGTAAGCGTATTGGACGCGATAGCCGTCCACCATCGGGTAGCCGTAGATGTAGGCTTCCTTGGCGATGGAGCGGGCTTCCGCCGGAGTGATGTCCGCCGCGTGGGCGGACATGGTGAGCGCCATGACGCCAACGAGAGCGGTGGCGCGCAGGCTTGGTTTGTGTGTGGTTTTCATGCTCGTGTTCTTTCTTTGTTTGAGTGGTCTGCTGCGCTGGTGAATTCGCGGGCCGCGTCGTGCGAGACGGCCCGCGTGGTTCATGATCGAGTTACTCCCGGGCAGCCTCGACTTTCTTCGCGGCATCTTCGAGCTTCCTGATGTCCGCTGGCGAGAGTTGGGGACGATCAAGCTTGATGGTCAGTTTGCTGAGCTTCGCTGTGAGAGGGAACGGCACCTGGTAGTCCTGATCGTCCACGCCGGTGAGGGTGTCGGAGCCGATGTCGAACGATTCATCGAATTGGAGGAGGAGCGGGATGGTGTGCTCCATTTTCTGCGTGGCGACTTCCTTGCCGTCCACCTTGAGCACGCCGGTGCCACCCTGGCCGATGCCGCTCACGTTGTTGAAAGCGAGCGTGGCCGCGCCCATGCCGTCGTATTTGAAGTCGAACTCGAGCGTGTGCTTTCCAGGAGCGAGAGCTTCCGGGCCTTCCCATTTCACATGCTTGAGGCCAAACAGGTTCCAATTCCACACCGGTTTGCCCTTGAGCAGGTAGAAGCCGTAGCCGGCAAAACGGCCGCCGCAGGTAACGATCATTCCCTCCGCGCCACCTTCGGGGACGGTGATGTCCGCGGTGACGGCGTAGGACGTATTGAGCAACGAGGGCGAATCGCCTAGTGGCAGACCTTTCATCAGGCTGGTGTAAACGAACTCACTGCGTCCGGCGGTGATGTTCGGTCGCGGTTGGGCGACGCGCGTCGCCACCGACGTATCGAGCGGGAGGACTTGATACTTCTTCGCTTCCGTCAGGAAGAGCGCCTTTAGTTCTTTCACCTTCTCCGGGTACTTTGCCGCGAGGTCTTCAGACTGGGAGTAATCCTTGGTGAGGTCGTAGAGTTCCCATGTCGCGTTGTTCAGTGGATCGGGATTGCCGGCCGAGGCGAGCACCCACGGCGGACGAACGACTTTCGTCGAAGCCATCCAGCCCTCGTGATAGATGGCGTGGTCGCCCATCATCTCAAAGTATTGCGTTTTGTGCTTCGAGGGCGCCTTCGCGTTCTTCGCGTCGAAGGTGTAGGCGAAACTGGTGCCTTCGATCGGCGACTGCTTGATGCCATCCACGATATCCGGCTGCGCGATGCCGCAGGCTTCGAGGATCGTTGGCACGATGTCGATGACGTGATGGAACTGCGTGCGCACGCCGCCAAGCTCTTTGATGTGTCCCGGCCAGGAGACCGCCATGCCCTGGCGGACGCCGCCGAGGTGCGAGGCGATCTGCTTCGTCCAACTGAATGGGGTGCAAAACGCCCACGTCCACGGAATCGCCATGTGGTTGTAAGTGCGGTCGCTGCCCCACAGGGGCGCAAGCTTTTCCGAGACCTCAAGCGGAATGTTCAGGCCGTTGAGCGACGCGATTTCATTGAAGGTGCCGTGCATCGTGCCCTCGGCGCTGGAGCCATTGTCGCCGCTCACATAGATGATGAGCGTGTCTTTCAGCTTGCCCATGTCTTCCACAGCCTGAATGACGCGACCGATTTCATAGTCGGCGTAGGCGAGGTAGGCCGCATAGACTTCGACCTGCGTGATATAGAGCTTTTGTTCCTCGGGTTTGAGGGACTCCCATTCGGGCAGCAAGTCCTTCGGCCACGGCGTCAGCTTCGCATCCTGCGGGATCACGCCGAGCTTCTTTTGGTTCGCAAAGATGGTATCGCGCAGCTTGTTCCAGCCACCGTCGAAAAGGTGCATGTCATGAATCTTGTCGATCCACTCCTTGGTCGGATGATGCGGCGCGTGCGTGGCGCCGGGTGCGAAGTAGCAGAAGAACTTCTTGCTCGGGTCGATCTGGTTGAGTTCGGTGAGCCGGGCAATCGCGTCGTCGGTCATCGCGGTCATCAGATTCCACTTGCCCTCGGGTTGACCCTCGAAGGGATAAATCTGCGTGGTGTTTCGGAAAAGGTTCGGCTGCCACTGGTTGGTGTCGCCGCCCATGAAGCCGTAGAAATAATCGAAGCCCATTCCGGTCGGCCACTGATCGAAGGGTCCGACCTGGCTGCATTGGAAGGTCGGCGTGTTGTGATTCTTGCCGAACCACGAGGTGGCATAGCCATTGTCCTTGAGGATGCGGCCGACGGTGGCCTTGTCCTTGGCGATCACGCTGTTGTAGCCCGGGAAACCCGTGGCCTGCTCGGAGACCACGCCGAAGCCGGCTGAGTGGTGATTGCGCCCGGTTATAAACGCGGCGCGCGTCGGCGAGCAAAGTGCCGTGGAATGCATTTGCGTGTAGCGCAGGCCGGCCTTCGCGACCCGATCCAGTGCCGGCGTGGGAATGACCCCGCCAAAGGTGCCCGGCGCGCCAAAGCCCACGTCATCCGTGAGGATGAGGAGGACGTTCGGGGCCGACTGCGGCGGCACGACGCGCGGCGCCCACCAGGCCTTGGATTGCAGCGCACCGTCCTTGATCACGCCGCCGAACTTGGGATCGGGAGCCGGAAGTTGCTTGCCATCGATGGAGGTCGTGGCACCGGGTGAACCGGGCGTGCCGGTGATGTGCTGTGCTGAGGCGGTTGGAGCTGCGGCTGCTAACGCAGACACAATCAATCCACTTACGATGCCGTATTTTGTTAGTCTCATACGAGTTGGTGTTGATGTTGCTATTTGGTCTATCAGAATGGAAAATGGTGGTGGTGTTTTGGTCTGGCGGCGCCCAATGCCCGCCGGCGAAGTCAAGCGCTCAGTACCAGCCATAGGCCGCCCGCGAGCCGCTCACGGCATTGCCGCCATAGACGGTGCTGCCATTGCCGGATTCCCAAGTGCCCCAACCCTCCCAGCTACCCCATTTCGCCGCGTTCATTTGCTGTTGATGGCCGATGCCCTTGTCTGCTTGGTACTCTTTGGCCTGCTCCTTGGCCTGGCTGAGTTGTTGATAGGTCAGGTATTGCTTTGGCCCGCCGACATAGGCCCGATGGTGCGCCAAATCCGGCAGCACATAGTACGTTTTGCCATCATAGGTGATGCGGGTCACCTGGCCTGTCGGCAGTTTGTTCAGGATTGCCTGCTGGTCCGGCTTGCCCGGCTTAATCACCTTGAAGTCGGCGGAAATCGCCAGGCTTTCCTTGGATTTGAAGTTGGCGGGAGTGGTGGCACAACCGCCGGTCAACGCGGCGACGGCGAGCGGCAGGACGAGACGAAGCGTGCGGCATGTTTTCATGGATTGCGGTGGTTTGGCTTGCACTTGAGCGGATAGGAAAACTAGCAATTTATCGGAATTTGGCAACTGATTTCTGATTAGCGACTACTGATTACTGATTACGGATTTGTCCTGGCGCAGCGCAGCGGGCCGGATTACGGAACCCGGACGGGCGGTTGAAAGAAATCCACGACCGTGCGGGTTTTGGTTTGGCCGGCTGGGTCGCCCAGGCCGGCGGCTTTGGCTGCGGCGTAGAATTGCTTGGCGAGGGCTTGGGCTTGCGGCGCGGACTTTGGTTTGGCTTTGGCGGAAATTTCGAGCAGGTCGAGCTTCTGGTCAGGCTTTTGCAAATGCCAGAGTTCGATGGTCGCGGCGCTTGGGAACCCGGGCAGTTGCGCTTGCTGACCCCAGATCTCGGCCTTGACCGGGCCGAAGCAATGCAATCGCTCCCACTTAAGGTCCGGCACGCGTACCGTTATCAGTTGGCGTTGCGCCGCGGTGAAAAGTTCCACGACAGGCACCTGCCCCGCTGCGACCTTTGACACCAGATCCTTGGCCAAAGACGCATTGTCAAGCGAGCGGGAGAATGTGGCGCCCGTCTCATCCACCCAATCCTGTTCGGACGGGATTGCCCGTTCCGCATCGCTCAGGGCGGTCCGGCCCTCCGCGGCGCGCAGTTTCACGGTGGACTCGCCGTTGCCCTCGCCTTGTTGGCGGGCCCGCAGGATCAGGTGCTGGGCATCCAAGACCCCATCCGGGGTGTCGAAATAACAGATGATCGCCGTCACGGCGCGCTGCGGATCCAACTTGAGCACCTGAAGCGCCCGCGCGGTGTCGGCGGCCGGAACCAACAGCTTGAACTCGGCCTTGCGCGATGCTGCGGCCGCTTGCACGGGCGCGGGCTTCGGCACCTCCGCGCCCGGCATCCACGCCCCTCCAAGAGCCAGCCCTGCCACCACGGCGAGTCGAACCCTCCGTACGCAGCACATCCAGAATGTGGCAAGTGCATTCACTCTTACCTGATTAGTGGTTAGGGAATCTTGAACAGGAGGAAACAGAGAAAACGGAGGGGTGAAAGCTTGATTCTCCCTCCGTTCCCTCTGTTTGCTCCTGTTGGAATCCTGAATTGATATTTTGAACAGGAGGCAGCAGAGGAAGCAGAGGGTTGAGATTCCCCTCCCCTGCTGCTGTTTGCTCCTGTTGCCCGTAGGGTTTCATTTGTTCTCGAAAGCTACAACTCGTGCCGAGAAGAGGCCGCACCCACCGGTCCGGTGGCCGGACTGTTGATTTTGGCGCCAAGGTCGCCCATCAACTTCTTGAAATCCGCATTCTGGTAAAGCAGGGTGTGCGCGGCGGCTTTGAGTTCGTCAATCACGCGAGGTTTCAGAAAGAAAGTCGTGGGCAGTCCCAGCAGGAAGTCCGCTTCCGACGGCTCTCGCAACTGGTCGAAGCTCAGATTGATCGAATAGAAGGCCACCCTGCCTTTGAATGCCGGATAGGTGCGCAGTTTTTCGATTCCAGCCCGCAAGCCCTCGAGCGTGTCGCCGGAGTAACGCTCCATCGTCACCGAATCCGCGGCGATGGCCGTGGGAATGGAGCGCGGCACCTTGGCCTTGCGGTCCCAGCCTGCTTCGCTTCGCACGCGGGCATTGGCGCAGACGAAGACCACCTTGCGGACGTTTCCTAACGGACCGTGTTGCAACAGTTGCGGCTTCACGGCGAGGTAGGAAAGGAGTTCCAAATAGATCCGCAGTCCCAGATTGTCGGAAACGCCGCCGTCCACCAAATGCAGATACGGATAGGCAGTGCTGTTGGAAAACTGCCGCAGCGCCCGGGCTTGCTGGCCGGCCAGCCCGGTCTCCGGGCCATACAACTGGGTGACCCAAGCGGGGGGCGCGACCGGATAGCGGCCGGCATAATTGTTGAGAGTGATCGGGGTGAGCACGCCCGGCACCGCCGAAGACGCCGCGACCGCCCGTGAGATCGGATAGGGGTCGAGGTCTGAAGCCAGCACGTCGAAGAAATTCTGGGTGAACGAGAGCCGGGTGCCGGTGTCGATGTCGGTGCTGTTAATGACGAGGTAGGGAGTGTTGTTAGATTCGAGGTCGCGAAAGCGGGCATGCTTGAACAGGATCTCGTCGTAATACGTCGCGGCCAAGTCCGAGCGGCCATAGGTGGAGGACCCAAGAGCCGGCCAGTGCAAGGGATTGACCACACGCTCCAGCAGCGCCCGCTCGACATTGCGCTTGAGAAACGCCGGCTCGAACACGTCGAACACGCGGTCGCCGTAGAGGCCATAGGCGGCAGCCGTCACACTTCCGCCGGATACCGACGAGATGACATCCACCTCGTCAAGCAGTCGCCGCTTTTTCCCCGCAACCAGATAGGAAGTATCCCGCAGCGCCTCCAGCACGCCGTAGGAAAAAGCTGACGCACGGGTACCGCCGCCGGAGAAGGCTACCAAGAACAGAATCTCATCGGAATTATTCTTGCGCTTGTGAGTTTCATAATAATAACCGTTGTGGCTCTCAGCGGTCTTGGGCGCATTCTCCTGATAGTGGGCGCACCCGGTGAGGCCGAACCACGCCGCCCACCCCAGCGCGACGGCACCCAGCGCCTGCAGCCAAACCCGACGCCCCGTGGCCGCAGCCGTCGTCGCAAGGCGACTGCATCTCCACCTGGCACCGGAGGGTTTGGCGTTCATGGGTTAGGGAAATTTGAACAGGAGGAAACTGAGAAACCGGAGGGGTGGAAGTTTTTCTTCTCCGGTCTCCCTGTTTGCCTCGGTTGGGATTTTGAATTCATATTTTGAACAGGAGGCAGCAGAGGAAGCAGGGAGTTGAGATTTCCCACCCCTGCTGCTGCTTGCTCCTGTTGGAATATCGGTTTCACTTGTTCTCGAATGCGAAGACGTGTTTCCAGTCATCCTTCATGCTCACGACTGTCCAGCCTTTGGCGGCGGCTTCGTCGAGGCCTTTGTCGAGGCGAGCCAGGGAATCCTTGCGGTCATAGGCGTACTCGCGCCCGGCATCGTCATGGTGGACGTAGAGGCAGAAACGCGCACCGTTGCCGGCAGCGGTGTACTGGAGCATTTGCAGATCGCCATCCGAATTGCCGAACGCGGCAATCGGGCGGCGGCCGATATGCTGGTTGATGCCGATGGGTTTGCCGTCCTTGTCGTCGTTGAAGTTGAGTTCGGGCAGGCGCAGCAGCACGGGCTTGCCGTCGCGCAAATCAAACTGGGTCTTGATGCTGCTGCCGACGACCTGTTCGGGCGGGATGCCATAAACCTGTTCGGCCCAGGGCCGCATGAACTCGATGCCGCCACCGGAGACAATGAAGTTCTTGAAACCGTTGGCGCGCAGGTAGGCCAGCAGCTCGAGCATGGGCTGATAGACGCAGGAGGTGTATGGCTGCTGGTATTTCGGGTGTTTCGCGGTGGCGATCCAGTCCTTCACAATTGTCTCAAACTCCGTGGTGGTCATGCCCGCATGGGTGGCCGCGACGAGTTCGAGCAACGCATGATCCCCGCCGGCAAGGGCGCCTTTCAAGTCGCCCTTGAGCAACGAGGCGAAGGGTTCTTTCTCCTTCCACTCGGGATGCTTCGGAGCGAGTTCCTTCACGCGGTCGAGCATGAAGAACAATTGCACCGGCAGCGGTTTCTCACACCACAGCGTGCCGTCGTTGTCAAAGGTAGCGATGCGCTCGGCCACCGGCACAAACTCCGGCGCGCCGGCCTTGGTCACCTTGGTGACGAATTCAACGATGGCCTGCTTGGACTTGCCATCGTTCCAGGAGGGCAGCGGATCCTGCGCTTGGGCATGAACTAGGCTGGCGAGGCTGATCGCCAGAATGTTTCTCAGTATGTTGGTGCTTGGTCTCATTGCGGTTTCATGGTTGGGGATTTTTGAACAGGAGGAAACAGCGAAAACAGAGGGGTGAAAGCTTGATTCCTTCTCCGTTCCCTCTGTTGGCTCCTGTTGAAATCTTGAATTCATATTTTGAACAGGAGGCAGCAGAGGAAGCAGAGAGTTGAGAATTCCCACCTCTGCTATCTCTGCTTGCTCCTGTTGAACTCTTGATTTCATGGAATAGAGAATTTTGAACTGGAGGAAACAGCGAAAACAGAGGGGTGAAAGCTTGATTCCTTCTCCGTTCCCTCTGTTTGCTCCTGTTGGAATCTTGAATTTGTATTTTGAACAGGAGGCTATCGAGTGTCTGACGGACCGATTACTGATTACTGATTACTGATTACTGATTACTTCTTGCCTCACGTTGCCTCACCGACGTCCGCCACCGCCACGAAATCCGCCGTCGCCGCCCCCGAAACCACCGCCACCGCCCCATGAGCCCGAACGCCCGCCGGCACCCTCGAACGAGCCGGAACCGCCGCCCCAGGTTGCGGAGCCACCGCGCGCGCCCTCGGCGCTGCCGGAGTCGCCGACCCAGGCCGCCGAGCCACCGCGGGCGGTTTGGGCGTACCCCGCATAGCCGTTGGATACGGCATAGCCGCCATTGCTGTTGTGGTAATAGTTTGCGGTCGTACCATAATAGCCGCCGTAATAGGCGCTGCCATAATAGCCGGTGCCACCGTAGTAGGCGACGCCCGGAGTGACATATCCGGGCTCCCCGGACGAGCCGGAGGACCCTGCACAATTAGTTAGAGAAAGCGCGATGGCTGGAATGCAAACCATCATCCCCAAGAGCGAAAGAGAATTTTTCATGATTGTTTCCTAAGGTCTTGGGTTAGCGGGCGGTGGACTTCATCACGGAGCGGAAGGGCGTTTCATGGGTGCCGGCCGGTGGGTGGAAAACAAATCCACTGTCACTAATCCACGGTCGCAGATTCCAATCTGAAAATTCGACGAGCGTGCGCGGGAAATTGGCGCGGTCGGTAAAGGTTGTGGCGAGGCGCCGCGGCAGCGCACGCGAACCGGATTCGATCCAGATTTCCCAATTCACCCCGGGTGACTTGAAGGCGAGGTGTACACAGGGAACGCCCCGCACCAGGCCAGAACCGACCACTATTCCACTGCTCACGCCGCGCGACAGGACACTGTAGGGATTGCTGAACAACAAGGGCATCGAGGCGAAGCGGATGCCGGTCTCCCGCTCAAGTTCCGGCAACATCGCATCGATAGTCGGCGGGGCTTTGGTCAGAGAATACGCCTGTGTTGCCGGCGCGTAGGCGGCGACGCTCGCACCATCGTAGAGGAAATCAAAATGCGGTTCCTCGCCGGTGAGCTTGACCCAGAGTTTGTTGGGACGCTTGAGCACGACATTCGCCGAGGAAAACAGTGTGAGGAACTGGCCGGTGCGAGCCGGCACCTCCAGGGTGCTGGTGGACTTGTAGCTGAACGCCTTGGCGGCGGCCAGGCTCGCACTCATGCGTTGCAGATGGCCAAGCGCCAGCGGATCGACCCGCGGCGGGGCTTTGGCGGGCTCAGCCGAGTGCAGCGCACCGGCAGTTAGAAGCAGCGCCACACTCGCGGCGATGGGGGTGAGGATAGATGGGTGACGGGAGTTCATAGTTTGTTTTGTTAGCATGGCCTTTAGTGGCCGATCAATTCAATTGCCTTGAGCAAAGGGGCGCTGGACACCTTGATGTAACCGTCGAGCGGGTGGCTCATCTCAAGAATCAGGAACACCGCGGAAGACACCGAAAACGCGCAAACCAGCAGCACCACAAACACCGTGGAGTTGCCCGGCGCGAACAGGCCGAAGCTCATGAACAGCAGCGCCAGCCAAAACACCAGCAGCACCAGAAACACTGTCGGCACTGGCTCCTGTTGTTCCTCGATGAGCAACAGACGGCTCTGCCAGATCTCGTCACTGACCTGCCGGGCCTGATTGAGTAACGATTTCTGTAGGTCGTTCTGCGGGGTCAGCGTGCCGAGGCTGGATTGCAGATCCATCATGGCGGTGGACTTTTCCACGGCCTGCAGGCCCGACGCGCCAGGGGCTGCCTGGTTCCAGACTTTGGCCACCCGTGCGACCAGAGAGGCTTTGACTTGGTCACGCATGGCGCGGGTTTCAGGGCCGTACTGGCCTAGCAAATGATCAAGCTGAATGATGCGGGCGCCGTTCTGGGCGATGGCGACGTTGACGGCGTCAAACGAGCTCTTGGCCGAACTGACCAGCAGGCCGAGGACCAGTGCGGACATGGTGGCCACCATGCCGGCGCCCAGCTTGACGGTGTTTTGCGATTCGCTGGATAGATGATGATCCGGCAACAGGCGTTGCAGCCATCGGCCCAGCAAGAATCCGCCGATCAGGCAAAGGAGGGTGATCAAACTGATTGCGAGACTGCTCATCTGAGGGTAGGAAGGTCAAAGCTATAGCACCCATCGAATGCGGCGGCCATGAGGATGTGACTGAGTATTGCGCTGCGTGCTAACAATGATTTTGAAGAAGCCATAACCCCAAAGAGGGAAATTGAACCGCAGATGGACGCAGATTCACGCAGATAATCGCAGAGTTATGTGAACGGCGGTCTCACCTACCGGGTTAGATCCGAATTTGGTTCAATCCTCTTATCATTAACGTTCATCTGCGTTCATCTGCGGTTCATTTCTCTTTCTAGGATAACCGGTAAGTGATTTCGGATTTGAGATTTGACGCTAGCGCGCGGGTCGCCTGGTGAGGAGACGGCCCGCGCGTTGCACAAGTGGAAGTCAGTTGCCTGTGGGCAAGGTCAGATTGAATCCGTCCTTTTTGAGCTGTTCCCGCAGCCACTCGAACTTCTGGAAGTTGGTGATCGTGATCGGGCCGGAATAGGTATCGCTCTGCAACTTGCGCGGCGGATATTCAATGAAAGTCTGCATCACTCGCTTGAGTTCCACACCCATGATCGGCGCAATCCAAGTGTGTTCGGTGAAGCCGTTCATCGTGATGTCATAGCGCTCCTGCGGGTCGGCGAGGATGTCGTAAATTTCCGGAACGACGGCGACATACTTCTCCGGCCCTTTCCAGCCGAGATTGCTGTCCACCGCAAGACCGCCGGTCTGTTG